>Ga0123342_1007672_pt1 | contig 14124 bp, 9 predicted proteins | sample Turbeawhitnodule_FD_89960 | JGI IMG/M metagenome (GOLD analysis project Ga0123342, IMG submission 89960) | Root nodule microbial communities of legume samples collected from Mexico - Turtle bean Mexico white nodule | ecosystem: Host-associated > Plants > Roots > Nodule | place: Mexico: Nepantla...
GGTTGTTTCGACAAAACAATCGGTTGTTTCAACTTAGTTTGAAAAACATTTTGCTTTGATAAAATTGAGATGCTAATTGCTTTGAGATTTAATCTAAGGGTTGATTACAACATTGAACTACCCTAGAACAAAGCTTAAACCAGCACAGCAGCATCAAGCAAAGCAGAGGCTTCATCATCCTTCAAAGGATTTGGATTCATCAAAACATTGAACACCACTTGGTTCAACATCCCCGATTTGTCCAAGTCGAGTCCTTTCTGGTTGGTTCTACCCTTAAGCTCGCCACGTAGCATTCCTGTGCAACCTTCTGATCTACGTGGATGATTAAAATATCTCCAAATACTGAGGGAAACTTCATTGTTAAGTGCGAAGTTGATACGATTGCTCCCAAGTGATTGAGAGACGACCATCCCAACAAGATGTTGTAAGATGTGTTAGCCTCCACCATCAAGTATCGTATCTTGATTGTTTGACTTGTTTTGCCTTCACCAAATTTGTTGTACAAATCGATGTAACCCTAGGTATCTAATCATTCTCTCGAGAAGCCAACAATCTGGTCAACATATGGTTGCATATTTGATTATGGAATCTTCATCTTTTTAAAGATCTTCTGTATAGAATGTCGAGTGAACTCCCTTGGTTGACCAGGGTCTTTATTATTGAGAAGTTATCAATATCCACCATTATAACCATAGGATCATCCTAAGTTAGGTCGATTGCCTTGAAATCTTCATCAATGAAAGTGATGGGAGGCATTTAGAGGGGTATACTTCGTGAACCTACGGTACGATTCCTTTTGTATTTATCACTCCGACCGAAAGTAGATCAGTCGATTCTCTCCCTTTCCTTCTCTTTTCCCTTCTCGCCTATTGTCTCTACTCTTGCTTGATTTATGTACTCCCCCAGCTCTTCCAACTGCATGAACTTCGCTGCTCATTGTCGAAACTCATTTAAATTTGAGGTCGGCTTCTTGCACAAGTTGTCGGCAAACAGTCCCGATTACAGGGTCGTGACCATTTAGACTCAGATTCTAGATGTTTAGGATCACCTTATTGAATCTTTCCATGAACAACCGAAGAGACTCTCCCTTCTCCTGATAGATGTTAACAAGTGCAATGAAAGTCAGGTGGTGTGGTCGACTTGTTGTGAACTGCATTTCGAACTTATTCATCAAGGTTTTGAAACGGTCAATGAAGTTCACAGGGAGTATAGTGAACCAACTGAGGGTTTCTCCCTTCAACAAGGTGGGAAAGATACAACACAATACTACATTGTCTGAGGTGTACAAAGTCATCTAAGTTGTATAGACATCCATATGCTCGCCAGGGTCGGTTGTCCCGTCATAACGATTGATATTTAGTTCCTTCCACATATGGGGAAGTTGCACCCCCATTACATAATCCGTGAACGAATGTCTTCGAGTGATCTTCAAAGTCTCGATCGCATAGAACGATCAGTTGAGTCGTGATTCCTCAATGATTTCCCGAGGACGAGTGGTTGTCGAGGGGTCGATCGTATGCTTGTCGCATTGTTGACCATCAAGCGACACATCAAATTGTGGCTGAGGCTTCGAAGACGGGGTACCCTCGACCAACTGTCTCTTCATATCCTCTTCTCCTTTTAGAGAGTGTGGTTTCCTGCTCATTCTCTCGCTTTATTTCCGCCATTTTCCTTTGAAGGGACATCAACAACGTCATTTGTTCAACATCAGACATCTTCTTGCTCGCCATGTTCCTGGTTAATACCATTTGCTTTCTTCTTTCTTCAAATTCTATCAGCCCCACGGTGGGCGCCAATTGTTCTTTTACAAAAAGGGAGTGAGAGAATGTTGAACTTTGTCTGGGTCGATTGGTTCACACTCTTCCTTGCACTTCTCAGACTAGTTTGGCTTACTCCCTTCCTTTGCTCTTACTCCTCCACTCCAGTCAAACTCTCTTTTCTTCGTAGGCTCTTAGTCGGGAGGACACCTGTAAAAAGTGCTTTGATGCTCAAGTAAGTACTCGGTATTCGATGTCTGGTGCATTAATGTGCGATAATGACGTACCTTTTTCTCGAAAGTTATGACTATTTTATGCTTATTATGGATCCACTATTATTGGATCGGGTTAACGTTTGAATCGTAATTAAGTATTTTGAACATGTCGCTTGGCCAGAACCGAGTACCAGACTTCTAGGTCTCGTTTAGTTCTAAGCAGTATAATTACAAAAGGATGCATAAAATATAAATTCAAGAGAAAAAAAAGAAAATATTCAGAAAATTTAATTTAATAAAAAGAAGTGACTATTAAATATAATAATTTACAATAAATAAATTAAATTGATGTTTTTAACTAGTTACTTATCTTTCAAATTTTTAACTAATACATTTATTAATTATTATTCAAATTATATTATAAGAATTCAATTTATCATCAAACTTTTTAAAACTAAAAATACATAACAATTTTAACATTTTACACGCTTTCTATTTAGCTAAACTATACTTTTATATTATATGTATACTTATTAATGAATAAAGTATATATATTTAGAAAAAATATTAAATAATAATATTTGTGGCCCGTCGTTTGTTCGCTGCTATCACCGCCACCCCCCTTATTCTTAACCCTCCTAATCAAATCCCAAAACTAACCGTTTTTTCTATTCACAAACAAAACTACCAACCTTTCCTTACATTCTCTAGTGGATGTAGAAGCGCATGCAACTTTTTTTCACGAATGAAACACGCACCAAATTTATATTACACACAGCTCTTAATAATGTTCCTTCACATTGGAACCTTGTGCTTAGGGGTAAGCACGACAGTGATAGGAACACACATGGAAAACCGTGCCTTAGGGTTCAATGTCTTCCTCTTTGTATGTTCTTTTAACTAAAGTTTCTCCCTGTCCGAAGATTGTGAATAAGTAATAATAAATGAAGAAAAAAAATAAAAAATAGGGAGAAGTCAAACTCGTGGGAAGAAGACGAACTCTTGTTGTTGCTTGTTTTTAGTTATCTTTTTCCTCTATTTTTCTCTAAAATATAACCATCTACAATTAACAAATAAAGAACAAAGAAAACATCAGTATAGCATATAAAAAAGTAAAGTTAAGAAAACGATGACATACCTTCTCTACATAATGCTATTTTGTGCAAACCCACGATTTTTATTTTGGTGGTCTCTTGAATTTGAAATTTATAAAAAGTTAAGATGATTATACTATCGAAAAGAAAAACTTAAAAGAAGAAAATATAGAGGAATAGGAGAAAGATAAATTGTGTTGACAAAAAATCGAAAAATCAGATTGGAAGTAATCTTCATCATGGCTTGAGTTTTTGTCCCTCTCCAAGTATTGGTTTAGCATTTACAGAACAATCGTTTTTGTGTTTGAAAAAAAATATTCCTACTTAAGAGAAAAAATGATGCTTCTTCTTCTTTGATCTTCTTTTTATTCTTCAAAAACAATTTCTTTCAAGAATGTTAAAATGAGAAGTTTTAAAGGATATGTGGAGGTTAATGAAGACAAAGAGAAATAATAAATCTTCAAAATTTAAAATTCAAAACTGATCTTTCAATTAAAAACCACTCCTATGCATAAATCAAATGCTTAAGAAAAAAAATAGAAAATAATAAAATATCCATAATACTGAAATAAAACTAAATATTGATATAAGAATAAAATAGAAAAAAGAATTAAGAATTGTTAAAGATGAGAATAAATTTTAAATTGAAAAATAATATAAATATTATTAAAATGTTATTATTTAGGAATGTTATGTGTATGTTTTTAATTTGATGGGTGCGAATGTATCTTCTTCACCCTTTTCAAAATTATTAAAGGGATTGGAGAAGTCGATTTTCCTTACAAATTGGAGAGGATGGAGAAAAGGGAAACGACAGCGTTTGGAGGTGAAAGGGTGGGAGACGTCACTGGCCTAGACGGGGCCACGTTACCGTCTGAATTCTCAGCCAAAAAAGGACAAAAGAGGGAAAAAGAAGAAGGTATGGAAGGTATTTACGGAACAATGATAGAAGTGAACAGAAGAGAATAGAGATATTTTTGGTTCTCCTTCTCTCTTCACTATTAATTAAAACCAATCCATTTCTTCATCACACTTTTCTTTTCTATTCGCTCATATGGCTGTCAGTCTTGGAAACCTCGCGCTGTTACTTGACCTTGCTTTGCCACGCGCTGTCATTCTCGAGAGGAAGCCTCGTCCCGTTGGATCCGACGTCGTTTTGAGCTCGCCGCCCTCCAAGAGAGATCCCCCCTCCTCCTCCTTCTATGCGCTTGAGGGAGACGCGCGGAGCCGCCTGGTGCTGGCGCGTGGAATGTCGAACTCCGAGAAGAACGGCGTGGAGTTTGACAGCGACGAGGAGGAGGAGGGGGAGGAGGAGGAAGGCGGGATGGAGGACTGGGAGACGCAAATGCGACGGAGAGTGAGGGAGTTCGAGGCGAGGAGGGAGCTGGAGAAGAAGGCGGAGGAGTTACAGAGCCGCGTTGATGAAGGCAAGGAAGAAACTGAGGAGGAGAAGAGGATGAGAGTCAGGAAAGAACTCGAAAAGGTTTTATTTTTATTTTTATTTTTATATTGACCATGTTAAAATAGTTATATTGGTTAATTTTAATTTGTATGTCATAAATCTACGAAGCTGTATGTGTTTAAGAAAATAATGCCCTTATTTTGTTTATTTTATTTTGCATGGCATGAATTATTTTTAGAGTCAATAAATTTATTTCGCATGCAACTTTGATTGGTTGAAAAGGAAAAAACTTTTAAACTGCCAAGCATTGCATTAAGTTTGGTAACTTAAGTTAATTTTTAATACAAACTTTTATTATGCATATTACTAAGAGTGAAGTTCCATTCTAGAAAAACTATCATAAAAAATGCCTAATGAATTAGGTCTAGGTGTTGCTCTTTTAGCATAGGGTAGCAATTATTGTATAGAGTCTATATGTTGGATTGGGACTTGTTTCATAATTTGTTGTTTATTGGTTTGGTGGATGAATCAGGTGGCTAAGGAACAGGCAGAAAGGAGGGCCACTGCACAGCTGATGTTTGATTTGGGTCAGAAGGCTTACGGCAAGGGCTCCTATGGACGTGCCATTGAGTTTCTTGAAGCTGCACTCACTATCATACCCAGACCTACGTTATTTGGTGGTGAGGTTGGTTCTTTCTTGCATCGCCTAGATAAGAATTTCTGTCTGATTGTTTAAAGAGGAGGTAAAAGTAAATATAAAAGTTGTGTATTTCAGATTCAAATATGGCTGGCAATGGCTTATGAGGCCCATAACCGCCATAAAGATTGCATTGCTCTATACCGGCAATTAGAAAATACACACCCGAGTATCAGCATCCGACGCCAAGCCGCAGAGCTTCGGTACATTTTGCAAGCGCCAAAGCTCAAGATATCCCAGGAGGAGATGGTGACTATACCCTTGATTGGCTCTAGTTATGACAGGTGACTTCATTGTTGCATTTGCACATTAGCTATTCAAGTCTTTGCTTAATTAATGCTGTTGTTGTTTGTGTTACGTACCAGTTTCTGTGTAGAAACTGACTCTGTATTATTCTCATTAAATGGGATTCTTCTAACTTGTGCTGATTAGATATGCTTGTTTTCTGGTAAGATTTGAGAGTTTTGGATTATTAATAATTCATTTTCAACAGAGAATACGTGATCTGTAGTTCGAATGCTGCTCATCCTTGTTCATCTAGCTAACTTTTGAAGGCCAATTAAGAGGGGAAATTTGTTGAAACAGTATTTATGTTTGAACTTATTATTAGTATGTTAATATCGCTTCGCTACTCAATTTTTTTTGTATCTGATACTTTATCTACATATGACATCACTTACCAGAATGTGCATTATTCCAAACAGACGTAATACTGGATTTGATATTCATCCTGTGTAGCTGATTGAATTTTGGTCAGCTAGCTAGTGATGTAGTTTAGTAGCGTGATTAATGTCAAGGTTATTGTTATTGGTGCCTTAGTCCACTGAGAATTAATTAAGATCCTCTTGCTTTCTTTGCCTTCATCTGGTGGGTATAATTTGGTTAGTAAACTGTGATTAAAATATTAAATAACTAAAATACGATGGATCCATGTCGCATCTGTTGGTGATTTAGTAGAGTTAAGAGCACATTTCGTGGTGAGGTTATCCACGAAACTAGTAGTGCATAATATCTGTAGTAATGCTTAAACTTACGTTAATGTTTAATTTGTGCTATTTTGTGAGTCTTGTTCTTCTATACTCAAATGGTTTGCATAGTCTGCATGTTCCATTAGCCCTCCATTCACTAATGTATTACGTATCTAGAGCTAGACCTTTACTTTTTTAAGGTTTATCTTGTTATTTGACTTCAATTTTCATAAGCAGTGGTATGATTTATACAACTTGGACTCTGATAGTTTTCAACTGTTCCATAATCAATTACGATTCTGCAAACGATAATGTATACCACTGTTAGTTACACAATAGAATTGATAGGGTTTTCTAAGTGGCTTTTTATTATGTTAAGATAGTTTGTAAAACGAGCTCGACCAGCTCCCCACTTATGTGATGGCAAAGCAATGACTTCTTTTTTCTGCCGTACCACTTCTTTAAGCCAAGGGCTTTCATTGCTGAAGTGGTAGTCCAGGAGAGACTGCTGTTAATGAACAATGGATTTTTTTCTCTTATGGCTAATGCATAGACACATCTGTTGTTCTGATAGTCAAAATGATTGGTCACAAACAATCTATGATCATTCTAGAAATTTATTGTAAATAGAATTTCAAATCAGTAGGATTAGAAATAATTATTTTTGCTGCATCTATCTTAAGGATAGTCCTTTTCATATTACAAGCCCAATTGATTTGAATTTTCATCTTTTTTCTCTGCCCGTATAACATTTATGCCTAGTGTGAAGCTTTCCTTAACGTGTTTATAATTCTTTTCTTGTATGTGGTTTACTGGTTTTGTGGCGACCTCAGTTGTTAGTGGTCTAAAATAAAAATGATTTTTTTAGTACTTCTGTGAATATCTTAAAGAGAAGACTAATTAGGTACTCCCTGATGGTGAACATTTAACAAATCGTCAAACAATATCACTGGTGCTATTGTTTAATAATTAACTCAACAAGAATCTGTGGCAAAGCTGAATTTTTGGTAAAGCACACGGTAACTGAATTTGCCTCTCATAAATCAAGAATGCAATTATGGATGTCCAATTCTTTTTCTTGAGTGTCCATTTTCTTTTCCAATTTTTCATTCGCCTCTTTTAGGCTTAAAGGGTTTAGGCTAACATGTAGGACTAAATTAGCTGCAACTTGCTGAAGTTGTATCATCCTTTTCCATTCCTTTTGTCTCTTAAAAAATCACAATATATCTCTTTAAATGCTTCAGTTTTCTAGTGAAAGGAACTCCCACTGGCATTGGTACTGAGGAACACTATAACTGCATATACATTTTTCTTCTGTTATACTGTAATTGCATATTCAAAATTGTGGTTTATATCCTTCTTGCTACGTTTGTGATATATAAAGTATGAATTATGATATAATTGTAGCTATGCGGCAACATGGAGTGATAAAAACAAGGACAAGGATCGAAGAATGAGTGGATCAGTGACGAATCAGCTTCCATCATCCAAAGATTACCTTGCGGACTTTCTTGTATGGAAACCTCCCGTTGGGTTAGGGAAAAGTCGAGCATTTTGGGTTGGCTTTACAATATGGTTGGGGTTGGTTGGAACCGCCCTCCTTATTCAAAGATAAAGTACACTTATATACAAAGTTCGAGTTCTCCAATGTGTGATGTATGCATTCTAATTTGTTGTTATAGTTTTTCTTTTTAGTTTATATAATGTGAAGTCCATGTTGCAATATTAGAGAATGTATGAAATAGATTTGTAAAGTTATTGTATGTATAAAATAGATAAAGATACTACTTTGTTATATTTCCCTGGTGTGGTATTCTTATGTTGAAGTTACAAGGATGTTCAGTAGTTCTACTAATGAAGAAAGCAGGTGTTTAGCAGAATTTCTTACCCTCTGCTTATGCGCTGTTTGTTCTCTGCTATACGAAATGGTCAGTAAGCAGGATCGGTTGGAACTGGGAATGCAAGGTCTTATGGTTCGTTTTTCATTATTATTGTTATAAGTATTTTATTTCTAACATGAAGAAGAATGTTATGCAGTACTTTGTAACAGCAACTTTTTGGTGTAGACCATTTTGTAGGAATCATCAGCCTTATGTAAAATCAGTGACTTCTGTCCTTGTGGCTTTACGCTGTCCAGCCCCAGGACTATCAAAGCAAGAGCACAACCAAAATCGCACACTGATGGAATAAGAAATTTTGCAGTTATACTCAGTTTGATGACAAATGTAAAAATTTAAGCTGTTAAATAGCTTCTGAACTCAATATTATAAAAGGAATAAAATGTATTTAGATCCTTTAAGATTTGGTTCAAATCTAGTTTAGGTTCTACATTTTTGTTAATAATGATTTTAGTTTTCGGATATTTGAAGTGTGGTAAGTTTCCTGTTTGATCATATTCTTTATTTTGATTTGATGAAACATTAAATTATCATACTTTAGAAAATACCAGATTGTTTTTAAAACATAGGAACTAAATGTACCCAAAAACAATATAAGGATTAAAACTCATTTTTGACTAAAACTTACAAGATTTAAAATGTTTTATCTTTTTAAAATTAATAAACATACTAATAATTTGTAATTTAATGACTAATTTTAATTATTAGTTTTGATTGACATATTATGCATGTTCTAAGTAAGTTCTAATTTGTCCTTATTCTTCTCCTTTACCCTGCCCTGACTCTTCCTCATCTGTTCTGGTTCTTCCTTCACTGCTAGTGCTCACTGGTTTTCTATCGCAGTTTTCTTCTCCTTCACTCGTGCTCTCCCTGCTATTTTGTATGTATGAAATTAGAAACTTGTAGGGTGTTTCCTCCTACACCCCCACCAATTTTGGAAAAGAATGTTTTACTCCTTTTAAAAATGATTTCAGGATTATTTTTTCAAATTGTTTCTGGAACATATTTTCTGAAATTCATAAAATATATTACTAGGAAAAATTTTCTAGAACAGAATTTTTGGAATAAACCTTCTGAAAGAGTATTTTTGGAATAAACTTTCTAGAACGTATACGTTCTGAAATGTATTTTTCAAAATAATTTTTTCATAGTATATTTAGAAAAGAACTCCCGAGAATGATAGTGAATTAGATGAGATATTTTATCAATTTACCTAATTGATCAGGTGCAGGGAAAGATCTGTCGGGTACATGAAGAAACACCCAAACTTGTATGAAAAATTATATATGACAATCTTGTTTCACTATAAATTTTTTTTTCAAATTTTAATTTTTGTATGATATAATAAAAATATTATTTTTTATATAATTAATTAAAAATAGTACTGGAATCAGGTTCTCAATATATCATTCCTCATCTCTTATATAATACACGCAGCCATGAGTTGGATGGCTATCCCCACAATCATATCGCTCGAATTTGAAGTACGTTGTTACTAATGTCAATAATTTGGGTTTGATTGTGGACATGAGTGGGAAAATCATAGGATTTTGGCACTTTTTGGTGTATGGGGTTTGGATTATTGGGCTATAGCATTGCCAAGTTGTTTGACTGTGTAAATATAGATTTGAGAATGGTAGGAATTCCACTGCAGCCTCTTACTACCCCTGTTGATTGCAAAGAATAATTTATAATTATTTTTTAATTTGATTAGAAGACAAAACATGGGATAATATATTCTTTAATCTATGAGCCAACATCACTCTTGCTTTGCTAATTTGGCCATTTGAGCACCATTAGAACATAAAACGACCACAAAACATGATCTGATTCAAAGTTCCCACCAATATTAAAATATTTTATTTTATTTTTTGCTTGAAATCTCATTCCATAATTATGTGGCAGGATGTCCAACACACCTAACGATCATTCTGATAAAGTTAAATTCCGCATTCTCATAAATTTAAATTGCACCCCATAGCATATGGGGAAAGATTAAATTACATCCCTGTGTATTTATATTCAAACCTAACTTTCCTTCTCACCCACCAACTCTTTTTTTTCTATATGCATTGCACCCCTTGCATTCATCTTCTTCCGTTTTTGAGTGTGAGAAATCTATCGGAATTGCATTGGCCACTCCTGATGACGACGTTGGCTTGTAGAAGGGATAAAGAACAAGTTGTCGTTATCATTGATGTCGATGTTTTGCCACCAACTAATAGAGGACACGATGAACAAGTAAGATTTGTTTGGGGACCTACCAATATATCGTTGCTACTGAGTTATGATGACCATGTGGCTTGTAAACTATGAGAAGGAGAGGATCGTGGGGAACTAAAGTTGGTCTCCCTCCATACAAAGTTAAGTATGTTTGGGATCCCTCATCTCCAAATTGAGGTCGTGACAATTAATACTCGATTATTGTCACTGTACAACATGAGCTATGAGACTGCTGATAAAGGTCTCATATCAGCATTTGTTGAGAGGTGACACCACGACACAAACAATTTTCAATTGGTGAGATGATCATCATTTTAGATGATGTCAGCATTGTTGCATCTTCCCATTGTGTGGAAATTTTGTTCGTATGTGATGTTGGATTTCACATCAACGTCACCATTGTTGGTTAAGCTTAAGAGTGACAATGTAGCACGAATTGTGAGGGCTGACCTACAGTCCGCTATGAAAAAACACAGAATGTGCTCACTATTTTGGCCTACTGACCCCCTTAGGCCCGCTCCACATAGCCCTCAACTTGTACAACCAAGTACAGGATGGGATGGACCAGCCCACTAGTACACATAATAATACAAAAAGTGTTTCTTGTTGCACCCCATCAAATTTCTTCACGCACCCCATCAATTTCAAAAATTGAATTCCAGAAGCCAAAATAGCTATTTCAGATTTTGGAAGGTACGAAAAGGTTATTCAAGATTATGTTTTTTTCTCTTCTAAATTTCCATTTTTAAAATTCACTTCTATGTTATAGAATTTAAATTCGCTTCCGACTCTTGCCATTTTTGCCACCCCAAACACCTTTTCAGATGAAAACAAATTTAAAGAGGTAAAAAAGTGATCCCTATTTATGCAACTTGAATATTATCACACCAACACTACCACCATGCAATTTGTAGACAAGATAACGACTGTTTAATATATATATATATATATATATATATATATATATATATATACTACAAGTGCATTAATATATATTTTTTATTTTTAATAAAATTTTAATTTTCTTATGCGAGCTGAATCGTAGGCCCACAAGCCATCCCTTAGGCAGGGCAAGCCAATAAAATAAGCCCACATTGCTTAAGTGGGACGAGTCAACCCAACCTGCATTTTGCTAGCCAATGGGGGTGGTGCCAATATGGGGGCGAGTCAACCCCACGTTGCCATCCCTAGTTGAGCTCTTTAAGGTGGAGTTTGATGATGCTAGGGTAGAGTTGAGACATTGTTGTGGTGCTTACGTCAGACTAAGTTGGTTGTGAGGTGTATGAGGAATGCATTGTCCACCATAAATGGGAGTATGTAGCTTACACTTATTTGTTACATCTAGTTAGGTGCACAATATTTATTGATAAAAGTGCAACATCTGTTAGTGTATCGTACTTGTCACTATTTGGAAATTTGATTATGTATGATGATATAAACATCGAGAGCTGTTTGAAATATTTTGGATTGAGTATAAGGGTATTTGATCCTTAACATATTTATTAGTGTTATTATTGTGGAAAATGATTGAGTTTAAGGATGTTTGATCCTCAACAACACATGAATACAATTTTTATTTATTTATTGCATTTAGAATTTATATGTTGTAAAAATTTTGGCAGATTACTGTGACAAATGATTTATCAACACAAACCACCTTTCACTCTCAAATCGAACCAAACCAATCAGTTTTGATTAATTTGATATTGTTTATTCGATCTAACCCAACTCATACTCAACTCTACGATACTCACAAATTTAAAATAAATGTTATACATTTAAGTATAGTTATAAATATGTAATTATACTTAAAAGTTGTGTTGTATCACATAATGTAATAATAAACTAGAGTTGGATCAATTATAGAAACACATACATTTGATGAACATGAGGATGAAGTAGAAAAATTTCTTAAATTTGCAAAAATGAATATTTCGGAGATAGTAATGGAATATTATATAGTACTTATATTAACTTTTTGAATGAACAAATACTAACTCAAATTATACGAGAGTATGTTTTGCATGATGATTTCCTAAAATGTTATACAAAATGGACATGACATGGTGAATTAATGAAATGCCAAGTGTACAAGTATCACAAAAAGAAATAGAGATGGACAATTAATTAGAAATCTTGATTCATGATGTTGGACATGATTATTTTCATTGTGAATATATGTATGATATGTGCAGTGATGTGGAGAAATATTTCTATGTAGGAAGTATTAATATTACATAATTATCAAAAATATTAAAATTATTATATGTGAAGACAAAAAATAAATATAATGATAAAAAATTCACAAAATCATGTGTTATTGAGGGACATGCTTCTTAACTTAATTATGATACAAATAATATTTTAGTCTTTGATGAGTATAAAGTATAAAAAAATTCACCCATGTTTGAACAATTATGTATTTTATAGGAAGGAATTTGACAAATTACGTTAATGTTCATGGTGTGGGATATCACCATACAATAAAAAAGGTGGTGATTTTGTATATGATGTTAGGAAGGTATCCTATGAAGACATTTTGGTATCTTCATATACTTCTAAGGCTTAAATAATTATTTACTAATTCAAATGATGCTAAACTCATTAGATGACATACAAATAATATGGTCATTTAAGGCATTTGGCAAATGATTTGCAATGAAAAAAATTTGATTCCATGTTTCCAAATATCTACAACGATCCAATAAATATTAGGCTTAGACTTGCAATAGTTGGAATGAAAATATTGTTAAGTCAGTAATACCCATAAAACGATCTCATAATATGAACGTTTATGTATTTTGATGATAACAAATATTATAAGGTATGTTATATGTATAACCAAGCTCACTCATGTACAATACACAAGAAACAATACATCATACCATACATGAGACACGTGTTGCAGTGAATATAAATACAAGATGCACTAGACGATGGAGCTATGAACATTTATGTTAAACAAGCGTTAAAAAACACTTTAAGAGCTTACACCAAATGATGAGAAGGGAAAGAAATATGATGCCAGACTTTGACAAAGAATGATTATAGCATCAACTAAAGCTATCAGATGAACAATGTGCTTATGAGAAAATAAGCTCAGATTGAGAGCACCGGATGATTCAAGTGATAGTCGATGTCTTCACTAAATAGCATCAACAGAAGCTATCAGACAAACAATGTGCTTATGAGAAAATAAGCTCAGATTGAGAGCACCGGATGATTGAAGTGACAGATGATGTCTTCAATCAACAAAGAGCATGAAAAGAATTACTCGTGATTAGCAAGACCAATAGAACATGAGGCACACAAAGTCAGAAAAAGAAAAATGCTAGATGATGAAAAAAATCATTCAGAGGTCTTATCAAGCAGTAGACAAAGTCTGCTACAAAACTTAATGGACTGAGCGTAATACTCTAAGTGTTAAACAAAGTATTAAAGGATATGGATACCAGAGTTATAGAAGGATCCTAATATTAATTATGACTTTTATAATTATTAGGTGTTTCTCTTTATAGAGGTGAATAACCTTTATTTTGTTTTGTCTTTTATGATTCTAGTTTTTATTTGATTGATTATTTCTCTCTTTATTTAGACCTAGAATGAGTGTACTGTTTGTATATATTCAGACTATTTGTTTTGATCTCAACAGAATAATATTAGAGATATTCATTCTCATATCATTTGTCTTCCTTTTACTCTTTTGTTTATCTCTGTTCTATTTTATATTATGGTATCAGAGCTTTCATCTATTTTGTTCTTTGAAATTAGGCTCATTTGAAATGAACGAGACCAATGATGATAATTTGGTCCCTCAAGAATAATAGGGACAATGAGAAAGGAAGGATTATATGATGAACTAACATGGTA
>Ga0123342_1007673_pt1 | contig 14123 bp, 13 predicted proteins | sample Turbeawhitnodule_FD_89960 | JGI IMG/M metagenome (GOLD analysis project Ga0123342, IMG submission 89960) | Root nodule microbial communities of legume samples collected from Mexico - Turtle bean Mexico white nodule | ecosystem: Host-associated > Plants > Roots > Nodule | place: Mexico: Nepantla...
CTGCTCGACAACAATCCGCGTGATCTTTCGCGCGCAGATATCCGCTCGATCTACGAAGCCGCCTTTTGAGGCAGGCTTTCCATTCAAAGAGGACCGTGAGTGATGGACAGGAATGCGAAAGTCGCCGTAACGCTCGGCGATCCGGCCGGCGTCGGCCCCGAGGTGATCGTCAAGGCGCTTGCCACGATGCCGGAGCAGGAGCGGCGGGATTTCGTCATCGTCGGCAATACGGAAGCACTCGAGCGCGCCAACCGTAGCGCAGCGGCAGGTCTTTCCTTTGCGCCGGCAGATGCATCTGGTGCGGGCAAGATTGCCGTCGACGAGGTGGAGCTTGGCGCGCCGCTGCCTGAGATCGGCAAGGTCAGCCCGGTCGCGGGCGATGCTTCCGTGCGATACATCAGCCGCGCTGTCGATCTTGCGATGTCAGGCAATGCCGATGTCATCGTCACCGCGCCGATCAACAAGGAAGCGATGAACCTTGCCGGTCATCACTATGACGGTCACACCGGCCTTCTGGCGCACCTGACCGGTTCGAAAAGCTCGTTCATGCTGCTCGCTTCGGAGCGGCTGAACACCATCCACGTCTCTACACACATTTCGCTCAAGGGGGCGATCGAGCGCGCCAAGACCGAGCGTGTGCTGGCAACGATCGAGGCGGGTCACAATCATTTCATGCGTCTCGGCAAGAAGGCGCGTATCGCGGTTGCCGGTCTCAACCCGCACTGCGGCGAGAACGGTCTGTTCGGCACCGAGGATATCGAATTCCTGGCGCCCGCCGTCGAGCTGGCGCAGGCAAAGGGCATCGATGTCGTGGGACCAATCTCGGCCGACACCGTGTTTGCCCGAGCCTACAATGGGGCCTTCGATCTGGTGATCGCGCAGTATCACGACCAGGGCCACATCCCGATCAAGCTCATCGCCTTCGATACGGCCGTCAACGTCTCGCTCGGCTTGCCGATCGACCGTGTGTCTGTCGACCACGGCACGGCTTTCGACATCGCCGGCACGGGCAAGGCCAACCATGTGAACATGCTCTCGGCCATTGCCTATGCGCGGCTGATGGCGCGCTCCCCACGCCGACAGGCGGCGTAACGCCCGGAAAGCGCTCTGGATTGTCGACGGCGCAGTGTTGCGCCGCCTGCCGCTTTGCTCTTTGGAGGAGATGAGCGATGGAAAAGACTGTTGTCGTTCTCGGCGGCGAACTGGCGCCGGAAGGTCGTGCGCTTCTGGAAGATGCCGGGGCAAATGTCATTGCCACGCCGCCCTATATCGACCGGCAAGCCGTCATCGCAATAATGAGGGCCCACAAGCCGGATGCAGTCATCGTGCGCCTGCTCGCCGATCTTCTCGGGCCGGAGGAAATGCAGGTGGGCGGCAGGCTCCGGCATATCGCCAAGCACGGTGTCGGAACAAACGACATCGACGTGAACGCGGCCACAGCGCTCGGCATTCCGGTTTCTATGACGACAGGCAGCAATGGGCACTCGGTCGCCGAGCACGCGCTCGCGCTGATCATGGCGCTGGTCAAGGATCTGCCGCGTCAGGACGCGCTGATCCGCGACGGCATCTGGGACAAGAACCAGTACAAAGGGCGCGAGTTGCGTGGCCAGCGGCTCGGTCTTGTCGGTTTCGGCTTTATCGGCCAGACGGTTGCCAGGATAGCTGGCGCCATCGGCATGATCGTCTCGGCCTTCGATCCGCATACGCCGGACAGCGCCTTTCAAGATGGCGTCAGCCGCGAAACCGATCTGGATACGCTTCTTGCAAACTCCGACATCGTCAGCCTGCACTGCCCGTTGACGTCGGAGACGCAGAACCTGATCAACGCCCGCCGCATCGGGCTGATGAAGCAGGGCGCGTTCCTGATCAACACGGCGCGTGGTGAAGTCGTCGACGAGAAGGCATTGATCGCGGCTCTTGAACATGGGCATCTCGCCGGTGCTGGGTTGGACAGTTTCGCCCTCGAGCCGCCCGGCATCGACAATCCGCTATTTCAGCTGTCGAACACGCTGGTGACCCCGCATGTTGCTGGCGTCACGCTCGATGCGAAATGCGCCGTTTCGATCATGTCGGCCGAGAACGTGCTTGCGGCGCTCGATGGCAGGACGCTTGACCCCCGCTTTCTGGCGCGCTGACCGGTTTGGTGGCGGGACATTATGGAGATGAATATGGGCGAGACACCCGATACCCGCTACGCACCGGATACGTTGCGCCAATTCGCGCAGGCGCTGTTTGCCACTGCCGGGCTTGAGGAGGAAAAGGCGGCCGCCGTTGCCCACTATCTCGTCGAAGCCGATCTGATGGGGCACACGACGCATGGCCTGGCATTGGCCGGCTGGTACCTGCAAAGCATTGCTGATGGCGTGATGAAGCGCGAGGGCGCGCCGGATATCCTGTCCGATCGCGGCCCAGCCGTCGCCTGGTGTGGGCGCCGCCTTCCCGGTGCATGGCTGACATCCGAGGCGGTCAAGCTCGCCTGCGAGCGCGCCGTCACCTATGGCACAGCGACGATCGCAATTGCCGACAGCCATCATATCGGTTGCCTTGCCGCCTATCTCACCATCGCAACCGATCGCGGCTATATGGTCAGCATTGCAAGCTCCAGCCCATCCGGTGCCCAGGTCGCGCCCTTCGGGGGAAGAAAAGGCGTCTATACGCCCAACCCGGTCGCCCATGGCATTCCGACGCCCGGCGATCCGATCCTGATCGACATCAGCGCTTCGATCACGACGGTCAACATGGCGCAGCGGTTGGTCCGCGAAGGCCGACAGTATGAGCACGAGTGGCTGATGGATGAAAACGGCGAGGCGAGTCGCGATCCGCGGGTGATCGAACGCGGCGGCACGCTACTGCCGGTCGGAGGGCTCGATCATGGCCAGAAGGGCTATGGCATGGCACTTCATGTCGAAGCCTTCACGCAGGGTCTTGCTGGTCTTGGCCGTGTGGATGACCTCAAGGGTACGAACGCGGCCGTCACGGTTCAGGTTTTCGATCCGGACGCCTTTGGTGGCCGAGATGCCTTTCTGCGGCAGACCGGCTGGCTCGCCGATGCCTGCCACAGCAATCCGCCGCGGCCCGGAGTTACGCGAGTTCGGCTGCCGGGAGAGAACGGCCTGGCGCGCAAGCGTGGCGCCCTTGTAGATGGAGTGGTGCTGCACCCTAACATCATGGCGTCTCTGGCGCCCCATGCCGAGCGACTCGGGGTTGCTATGCCCTAGCTCCGGCATGGTTCCTCCTATCCTGAACAAAAGCACGTGGAGAGTTCGATCGAACCGTTTCGATGGGCGCCGCGAGGCGGTAAGTGTTTACAAAGTGTAAACACTTAGGGATGAGATGAGAAGCTTTGCAGTAAGCCTGACCGCAGCTCATTTGGAGCAAATGCTGACGCCCTACATCGCCGAGCGGCAAGTGAAAGCTGAAGGCGACAATGCGGAGCGTGGGGATGGGCGCGGCAATGCTCCCACTCCCACCAAGGAAGCCGCGGAGAACGCCTGGACGTCGTCTCGCAATTCCCGCTGACCATATTCCGAGAACCGACATTTGGCGCCGCCGCTCAAGAAAGAGGCGACCAGGCCACCTGGCAGAAATATCCTGCAGCAACAGGCCCGCTTCGATGCGTTCCTCAGCGAATTCAATACCGAGCGGCCACATGAAGCCCTGGCGATGAAGGTGCCGGCAGATCTCTACGTCGCTTCGTCACGCCCCTATTAGGGCCTGCCGGAGATCGATTAACCCTTCCACGACCGTGACGCACTGGTGACCCATTGCGGCCGCATCTGCATGCACCGCAAGAAGATCAACATCTCAACCGTTATGGCTGGTCAAAGGCTCAGCATCAAAGAAGTCGATGACGGTATTTGGCTCGTCAGCTTCATGCACTATGATCTCGGATATATCGACCTGGACCAGAGGACCTTGCAAGCCATCGACAACCCGTTCGGCACGAGGTTGTCACCCATGTCTTGGGGACGATCTGTTACCTATGTCTCCGGGCTGGACAAAAGAAAAACTGGAGCGGGCGAAGGGATTTGAACCCTCGACCCCAACCTTGGCAAGGTTGTGCTCTACCCCTGAGCTACACCCGCTCAATCCGCATCGGTCCGGGGTAGTTGTGAGGACCGTGGGCGCCACCTTGCGGCGACGGGCGCTATATCGCCCAAACGATTTTCAAATGCAACAGGGAAATGACGGAAATTCGAAGAAAAATTCTCGAACCTCGTTTGAAGTCATCGGAAGCGCCGCAAATGCAGGGTAAAGCGTCAACTCCGGGCGTTGCAAAAGACGGTGGCGGGACGTAATCAGGCACCCTATCGCTCCTCCCGACCGCATGGATTTTACGATGACCGACGCGACGCCGAAGACCAGAGATGACCTTTTTACCTTTCTCGATGGTCTGGATATCAAGCACAGCACCAAAAGCCATGCACCCGTCTTCACGGTTGCCGAATCGGTCGCGTTGCGTGACGAGATTCCCGGCGGCCACACGAAAAATCTCTTCGTCAAAGACAAGAAGGATCAGTTCTTTCTGCTGACGGTGGAGGAGAACGCGGCGGTGGATCTGAAAACGGTGCACACGCTGATCGGCGCCGCCAGCAAGGTCTCGTTCGGAAAGCCGGAAAAGCTGATGGAGTATCTTGGTGTCGTCCCCGGGGCTGTCACGGCTTTTGGGGCGATCAATGATACGGGCGGAAACGTAACGTTCGTTCTTGATGCCGATCTGATGGAAGACGCGATCATCAATTGCCATCCGCTGTCCAATGATGCCACGACATCGATCGCAAGCAGCGATCTTATTCGCTTTATGGAAGCGACGGGGCATAAGCCGCTTGTCTTGAAAGTGACGTCCTGACATACGATTTTAGCGCTAGAAAAGCCGGCTGACCGGCACGGCGGGAGATATCCATGAGCGGCAACGACAATCCTTACAGCAATTCCATTGGTCAGATGACGGCAACTGCAAACTATGGGGCGGCCCCAGCCCCCAGTGCGGGCGGTTACGTCAAGGATACGACGACCGCGAATTTTACCAAGGATGTCATCGAGGAATCACGCAACCAGCCGGTTCTCGTCGATTTCTGGGCACCCTGGTGTGGGCCCTGCAAGCAGCTGACCCCAGTGCTCGAAAAGGTCGTCAATGAAGCGCAAGGGCGCGTCAAGCTGGTCAAGATGAACATCGACGACCACCCCTCGATCGCCGGGCAGCTCGGCATCCAGTCGATTCCGGCCGTGATCGCCTTCGTCGGCGGTCGCCCTGCCGATGGCTTCATGGGCGCTGTGCCGGAGAGCCAGATCAATCAGTTCATCGATCGTATCGCCGGTCCGGCCGGCGCCGACCAGGCGGCCGAAATCGAAGGTGTCCTCAAGGAGGCTGACGAGCTGTTGGCATCCGGCGACATCAACGGCGCCGCCCAGCTTTACTGCGCCGTCATGCAGGCCGATCCGGAGAATGCCAAGGCGCTGGCGGGAATGGCGGAATGCATGATTGCCGCAAACCAGCATGAGCGTGCGCGTGAGGCGCTGACAGAACTGCCGGAGGAAATGGCGAAGGACCCGGCAATCCAGGCCGTGTCGAAGAAGCTCGATCAGATTGAGGAAGCGCGCAAGCTCGGTGATCCAGTTGCTTTGGAGCAGGAGTTGGCGCGAAATCCGGACGATCACGAAGCCCGGCTGAAACTTGCCAAGATCCGCAACGTCGAGGGTCGGCGCGAAGAATCGGCAGAGCATCTGCTTTACATCATGCGCAAGGACCGGGCTTTCGACGACGATGGCGCACGCCGTCAGCTGCTGCAGTTCTTTGATGTCTGGGGCTTCAAGGATCCTGCTACGGTCTCGGCGCGGCGCAAGCTCTCGGCCATGCTGTTTTCATAATTCGGACTTCAAGTTTCGATCCGCCGCCCTTGTGTTTTTGGAGGCGGGCCCCACATTGCCGTTTGTGCGGGCGCATCGTGTCGCGCCCGCTGGCAATGCAGGACCAGTCTCTATGCAAGTGGGGAATGCACGATATTTGAAGCCCGGTGATCTGCCTGATACGATCGCGGTCTTTCCGCTTGGCGGCGCTCTGCTGCTGCCGACAGGGCAGTTGCCCCTCAATATTTTCGAGCCGCGCTATCTTGCCATGTTCGATGCCGCTTTGTCAGGCAATCGACTGATCGGAATGGTCCAGCCCGCACTGGGCGACCAGGAAGGGTCGGGGGAGGCTCATCTGGCCCCGGTTGGCTGCCTTGGGCGCATTACCTCGTTCGCCGAAACGGGTGATGGTCGCTACATCGTTTCCCTCACCGGCATCTGCCGTTTCCGCCTGCTTGAGGAAAAGGAAACGCATCATCCTTTCCGAACCTTCAGCATCGCGCCCTTCATCGCCGATCTTTCCGCACGCGACGAGGAGGATGCGGTTGATCGGGCCGCCCTTCTAGCCGCCTTCAAAGCTTATCTTGACGCAAACAAGCTCGAGGCGGATTGGGAAAGCGTCGAGCGCGCCAGCAACCTGACGCTCGTCAATTCGCTGGCGATGATGTCGCCGTTCGGACCGGCTGAGAAACAGGCACTCCTGGAGGCTCCCGATCTGAAAACGCGGGCGGAAACGCTGATCGCGATCACAGAGATCGTGCTGGCGCGTGTCTTCGGTGACTCGGACACGGTTCTGCAGTAGAATCATCTTATGGATGAAAAGCTTAGCCGTGTTGACCCGAAGCTTCTGGAATTGCTGGTATGCCCCCTGACCAAAGGGCGGCTCACCTATGACAGGGAGCATAATGAACTCGTGTCGGAGAAGGCGCGCCTCGCCTATCCGATCCGTGATGGCATTCCGATCATGCTCGTCTCAGAGGCGCGCGGGCTGGACGACTGACTAAATTGTCTGCCCTGCCAGCAGACGGGGATTGTCCCTGGCGGTGGTGCCGGCAGCCTGTCCGATGAAGAACGATTTGAGGCCGGGGAGGCGATCCACGACACCCAGACCGAAATCGCGGGCGATGCGCAGCGGCGCCATGTCGTTCGAAAAGAGCCGGTTCAGCACGTCCGTGGTGACGCCCATGCGGAAGGTGTCGAAGCGGCGCGATGCCTGATAGCGCTCGAGAATGTTGATCGAGCCGATATCAAGGCCAAGCCGGTCGGCTTCGACGACGGTTTCGGCGAGGGCGGCGACATCCTTGAAGCCGAGGTTCAGGCCCTGACCCGATATCGGGTGAATGCCGTGCGCAGCGTCGCCGGCGAGCGCCACGCGCGGCGCCACGAAAGCCCGCGCAAGCGTCAGCCCAAGCGGGAAGGCACGCTTCTCGCCGACAACCCTCAAGGTACCGAGCTTGTGACCGAAGCGGCGCTCCAACTCTTCCTCAAAGATGAGATCGTCGGATGTGACGAGACGGTTGGCTTCAGGTGTCGGCTCCGTCCAGACGAGCGAGGAGCGGTTCCCTTTCAGCGGCAGGATGGCAAAAGGTCCAGACGGAAGGAAATGCTCTTCCGCACATCCATGATGCGGACGCTCATGCTCGACCGTCGTGACGATCCCCGACTGGCCGTAGTCCCAAGAGACTGTCTTGATGCCTGCCAGATCCCGCAGGTGTGAGCGGATGCCGTCGCAGGCGACGACGAGCCGGGCTTCCAGCACACTGCCATCCGAGGCCGTAACCGTTGCATGCGTATCGCCAATGGAAAGCCCGGTCGCACTAAAGCCATGATGAATTTCGATGCCAAGCCGTTCGCATGCTCCCCGGAGTGCTCGAACAAGTGTGACATTCGAAATCATGTGCGCGAAAGGCCGTCCATCCTCCACTTCGCCATCAAAGGTCAGGAAGACCGGGCGCACGGGATCGGCTGTCTTCGAATCGGTAACGATCATCTTGGTGATCGGCTGCGCGTCGGGCTCTATCTCGTCCCAGATGCCGAAAACCTCAAGCATTCTGGTGGCGGCGGCGATAATGGCCGAGGCGCGCATGTCCTTCTGCCAGACGCCCGCAGGCGCTGCTTCAACGACGGCGACGTCGAGATGAGGCGCCGCCTGCTTGACCGCCACAGCCGCGGAAAGCCCGACATAACCCGCGCCTACAACCAGCATGTCCCGCATGGAGTTCCGCTCCGTTTCTTGTGAATATCGTATTGATCTATATAGATCATCGCTGCCGCACTTCCTACCGTCCGGAGCTATACAAAATGACGCGTGACACCGAAAAACCGACTGCGATGGAGACCCTGCTTTCCACGCTGGATCTTGAATCGATCGAAGTCGACATCTTTCGCGGGCGCAGCCCGCAGGTTGGCTGGCAGCGTGTTTTCGGCGGTCAGGTCATCGCCCAAGCATTGATGGCGGCACAGCGTACGGTGGAGCGCGACCGAACCGTGCATTCGCTGCACGCCTATTTCATGCGCCCCGGCGATCCTTCGGTGCCGATCGTCTATCAGGTGGAGCGGATTCGCGATGGGTCGAGTTTCAATACACGCCGGGCCGTGGCCATCCAGCATGGAAAGGCGATTTTCGCCCTATCTTGTTCGTTCCAGATCGAGGAACCCGGCTTCGATCATCAGATCGCCATGCCTGAGGTGCCTGTTCCCGAGAAGCTGCTCGATGAACAGCAGATCGCGGCGCAGTTCCTCGCCAACGCGCCGGCCCCGATTCGCAAATACTGGGAGCGCGAACGGCCGATCGAAATCCGGCCGATATCGCTCACGCACTATTTCTCGGACAAGAAGCTTGATCCGGTGCAGCATGTCTGGGTTCGGGCAACAGGGCCGGTTCCCGACGATCGGTACTATCAGGCTGCCATTCTTGCCTATCTGTCCGATATGACCCTGCTCGATACCTCGCTCCATCCGCATGGAACGTCGATCTTCAACCAGACGATCCAGGTCGCCAGCCTCGATCACTCCATGTGGTTCCATCGGCCCACAAAACTCGACGATTGGCTTCTTTATACGCAGGACAGCCCCTCGGCCTCGGGCGCGAGGGGCTTGACCCGCGGTAGTCTGTTTACGAGAGACGGTGTCCTGATTGCGTCTGTGGCGCAGGAGGGACTGATTCGCAAAAGGGCAAATGAATAAATTGTAGGCATATTTATTCATTTGGATATTTTCTGAGCGATTATTGGGCAATCATTTGCCTGTTTATTGGCGTCAATATATATAACTTTTATTTTTCAATGAGTTAGTTTCACATCTCGAATCTGGCACGCCCTTTGAATGTATATCCCCAGTCGCTGTTCGGGAACGTCAGTGGCAAGGAGAGTCGGCTCCGCGCCGAGGGTAACGAAGGATGGAAAACCAGATGAAAATTGTGATGGCCATTATCAAGCCGTTCAAGCTGGATGAGGTGCGCGAAGCCCTCACGGCGATCGGCATTCAGGGCCTGACCGTGACCGAAGTGAAGGGCTACGGGCGCCAGAAGGGGCATACTGAGATTTACCGCGGCACCGAATACGCGGTCAGCTTCCTGCCGAAGCTCAAGATCGAGATCGCGGTTGCCTCCGAACTCGTCGACAAGGCCGTTGAGGCTATCGCGTCATCCGCCAAGACCGGCCAGATCGGCGATGGCAAGATCTTCGTCTATTCGATCGACCATGCCGTGCGCATCCGTACCGGCGAAACCGACACAGAAGCGCTGTAAGAGCGGCAGAGCAAGGGAGCCTCTTTCAATGTCAATTTCGAAGTTTTCTTCCACATATACGCGGCTTGCTGCTGCGTCGGCTGCGCTGCTCGCGCCGATCGCTGCCTTCGCGCAGGATGCCGCCACGACGGCTGCGCCTGCTGCCGCCGCTGCCGCTCCTGCGATGACGGTCGACAAGGGTGACAATACCTGGATGCTGGTCTCCACGGTTCTCGTCCTCTTGATGACGATCCCGGGTCTTGCCCTCTTCTACGGCGGTCTCGTTCGCGCCAAGAACATGCTCTCGGTTCTCATGCAGGTCTTCATGATCACGGCCGTGGTCATGATCATCTGGGTTACCTACGGCTATTCGCTGGCCTTCACCGATGGCGGTTCGCTCAACAGCTTCGTCGGCGGCTTCTCGAAGGCCTTCCTCGCAGGTGTCGATACGACCACCGTGTCCGAGACCTTCACGAAGGGCGTTGCGATACCAGAGCTGACCTTCGTCTGCTTCCAGATGACTTTCGCCTGCATCACGCCGGCCCTGATCGTTGGCGCCTTTGCCGAGCGCATCAAGTTCTCGGCTGTCATGCTCTTCGTCATCCTCTGGGTCACGTTCGTCTACTTCCCGATGGCACACATGGTCTGGTTCTGGGGCGGTCCGAGCTCCTACACCTCTCCGTCGGGTCTGATCTTCTCCTACGGCGCGCTTGACTTCGCCGGCGGCACGGTCGTCCACATCAATGCCGGTATTGCCGGTCTGATCGGCGCCATCATGCTCGGCAAGCGGACGGGCTATAAGAAGGACATCATGGCTCCGCACTCCATGACCCTCACCATGGTCGGTGCTTCGCTTCTGTGGGTTGGCTGGTTCGGCTTCAACGCCGGCTCTAACCTCGAAGCCAACGCCTATGCTTCGCTCGCGATGATCAACACTTTCGTCGCAACGGCCGCCGCTGCTGTATCCTGGTGCCTCGTTGAAAACTTCGCACGCGGCAAGGCTTCGATGCTCGGTGCAGCTTCGGGTGCCGTCGCCGGTCTCGTTGCTGTCACCCCGGCAGCTGGCTTCGCCGGCCCGATGGGTTCGATCGTTCTCGGCCTCATCGTCTCGCCGGTCTGCTACTTCTTCGTGGATGTCGTCAAGAACAAGTTCAACTACGACGACTCGCTCGACGTCTTCGGCGTTCATTGCATCGGCGGTATTCTCGGCGCTATCGGCACCGGTATCCTGGTCACCCCCGCGCTCGGCGGTGCGGGCATCGTCGACTATTCGACGGCTGATTTCGCGGCGGGCTATCCGGGTACTGCAACCCAGGTTCTCGCTCAGCTGAAGGCCGTTTTGACGACGATCGTATGGTCGGGCGTCGGCTCCGCGATCCTCTACAAGATCGTCGATGTCGTCATCGGTCTGCGCGTCTCCGTCGAAGCCGAGCGCGAAGGTCTCGACCTCGCAACCCACGGCGAAGCAGCCTACCATTCGTAATCCAGACATTGCGGCGCCTGCGGAAGCGGGCGCCGCTGAACAGCCCGTCGCGGCCTATTCATCCGAATAGACCGCTCTTGGCCCGGACCTCCACAGGTTCGGGCTTTTTTATTTTCCGGTGCAAGATGGGGGGACGGCATGGTTAATACCGCTTTAACCGTCCTCTGATTAGGTGGAGCGAAGGTACTGAGCGCAGACGCTTGGCGATTCGCACGCTCTCACGCATTGGACGGGTACATACATGGCAAGAAGCACATCGCCAGCAATGGATGGCCGGCCGGACCGCTTTTCTCTTTCGGGTTTCATGTTCCGGCAGGCGCAGACCCTTTTTGGCTTCGCGATCTTCCTGCTGCTCGCATTGGCAGTCGCAGCGCTCGCGACCTGGAACGTCGCGGACCCAAGCTATTCCTATGCGACCGGGAACGAACCGAGCAATATTCTGGGCTACGGCGGCGCCGCTTTCGCCGACATCGCCATGCAGTTCTTCGGTCTTGCCAGTGTCGTCGCGCTGCTGCCGGTCGTCGCTTGGGCTCTCGCATTGATCTCCGGCCGCCGTTTCAGTCGTATTCCGGCGCGAGCTGCGGCATGGGGCCTCGGCTCCGTGCTCTCCTCCGCCGTCATCGGTTGCTTCCCGGCGCCGCTCACTTGGCCGATCCCCAACGGCATCGGCGGCGTCATCGGCGATATGATCCTGCGGTTTCCGGCGCTGTTTGTTGGCGCCTATCCGACCGGGGCATTTGCGACCGCGGTCGGCTGCGTGTTTGCTGTCCCGACGGTGTGGATGATGCTGTTTGCCGCCGGTCTCGTCGGTCGCAGCGAGGATGAAGAGGACGAGGCTGAGGCGGAATACGCAAACACGCGCTCCAAGCTGCGCTCGGTGGGCGACGAGGACGAAGACGACGACGACGGCGGCTGGCTTGCCTTCGGTGCGCTGACGCACGCCTGGTATATGAGCCAGGCGCGCATGCGTCGCCTGCTCGGCATGGGTCCGCGCAAGCGGCGGCAGGAGGATTTCGAGTCGCCCTACGACTTCAACGTTGACGAGTTCGGCAAGCTGAACGAGCCGGTTCGCGCCAAGACGCCGACCGGGCGCGGAGAACGCATGGAGCCATCGATGGACCCACGCGCTGCTTCGCAGCGTCGCGTCGTTTCTGCGCCCTCCATTTCGCTCAATGATGACGACGAGGACGACGATCTGCCGTTCGACGACATGCCGCCGCGGCCGGCCGATATCTTGCCTGATGACGACGAGTGGATGATGCGCGCGCCGTCCAAGTCTACTGGCGGGCGTCCGGAGCCGCGTGTCGTGCAGCCTGCGGCGCGGCCGAAGCCTGGTGCCCGCGTCGAACGCGAGCAGCAGGGGTCGTTCATTCGTCCCGAAGGCTTCCAGCTTCCGTCGATGCACCTGCTTGCCGAACCGAAGAATGTTGTGCGGGATTCGACGCTGTCCGCTGATGCGCTGGAACAGAATGCGCGTATGCTCGAAGGCGTGCTCGAAGATTTCGGCGTCAAGGGCGAGATCATCCATGTTCGTCCGGGTCCCGTCGTGACGCTTTACGAACTGGAGCCTGCTCCCGGCATCAAGTCGTCCCGTGTCATCGGCCTTGCCGACGATATTGCCCGTTCAATGAGCGCGATCGCCGCCCGCGTCGCCGTCGTGCCGGGCCGCAACGCCATCGGTATCGAGCTGCCGAATTCGACGCGCGAAACGGTCTATCTGCGCGAACTGATCGCATCGCGGGACTTCGAAGGCTCGAAGGCGAAGCTCGCCATGGCGCTCGGAAAGACCATTGGCGGTGAGGCTGTCATCGCGGATCTGGCGAAGATGCCGCACCTGCTGGTGGCTGGTACGACCGGCTCCGGTAAGTCGGTTGCCATCAACACCATGATCCTGTCTCTGCTCTACCGTATGACGCCCGACCAGTGCCGTTTGATCATGATCGATCCGAAGATGCTCGAATTGTCCGTCTATGACGGCATTCCGCATCTTCTCTCGCCTGTGGTGACGGATCCCAAGAAGGCCGTTGTTGCGCTCAAGTGGACCGTCCGCGAGATGGAAGAGCGCTACAAGAAAATGTCGAAGATCGGCGTCCGCAACATCGACGGCTTCAACAGCCGCGTCGAACAGGCGCTTGCCAAGGGTGAAGTGATCTCGCGCACCGTGCAGACGGGCTTCGACCGCCATACCGGCGAGGCGATGTACGAGACGGAGGAATTCGACCTGCAGCCGATGCCTTACATCGTCGTCATCATCGACGAGATGGCAGACCTGATGATGGTCGCCGGCAAGGACATCGAAGGCGCGGTGCAGCGCCTGGCGCAGATGGCGCGCGCGGCCGGCATCCATGTCATCATGGCCACGCAGCGTCCGTCCGTCGACGTCATCACCGGCACCATCAAGGCGAACTTCCCGACGCGCATCTCCTTCCAGGTAACATCGAAGATCGACAGCCGCACCATCCTTGGTGAACAGGGCGCGGAGCAGCTGCTCGGCATGGGCGATATGCTCTATATGGCCGGTGGCGGACGCATCCAACGTGTCCATGGCCCGTTTGTTGCCGATATGGAAGTGGAAGAGATCGTCTCCTATCTGAAGACGCAAGGTGCGCCGCAGTACCTCGACGCCATCACGGCTGATGACGACGAAGATGGCGAGTACGGCGGCGGTCCGGCCGGAACGTCGAATCTCTCCGATTCCGACGATCCCTACGATCAGGCCGTCGCGATTGTTCTGCGTGACGGAAAGGCGTCAACGTCGTATATTCAGCGCAGACTTGGCATTGGGTACAACCGCGCCGCATCACTGATCGAGCGGATGGAGCAGGAAGGCATCATCGGTCCCGCCAATCATGCTGGAAAACGCGAGATTCTGGTTCCGACCGAAGGCGATATTCTCGACCGCTGACGCCGGCAGCAATTGAATAACGCCGGCTTCACGGAAACCTGATTGCCTCGAAACCGTTAGTTTATGCAGGTCTGCGAACTACGCCATGAAGGCGCCGCGTTTCCGCAGCATTCAAATTGCATAAAGGAGACATAGATGAACAACTCCGATTCCATCATGGA
>Ga0123342_1007674_pt1 | contig 14122 bp, 9 predicted proteins | sample Turbeawhitnodule_FD_89960 | JGI IMG/M metagenome (GOLD analysis project Ga0123342, IMG submission 89960) | Root nodule microbial communities of legume samples collected from Mexico - Turtle bean Mexico white nodule | ecosystem: Host-associated > Plants > Roots > Nodule | place: Mexico: Nepantla...
ATAGTTAAGGCCCAAATAAACCCAATTATAAGAATATTAATTAAAACAATGGATTTATTTATTATTATAGTCCAATAATCTATGATTAAGGCTAATGAGTGTGAATAAATATATGCTCATCAAATACCCCCACACTTATCCTTTTGCACTCCCGGGCAAAACACTCTAAGGTTTAAAAAGAAAAGAAAAGCAGTGCAAATAACAAATAGAAAATTCTAAGAATTCATAATGAAAGGCATTAATTGTTATTATGTTTGTTGAATATCCTAGATGTGCAGATCCATGTTAGATCTATGTGATTGTTTTATGTTGGGATTCGAAGAAGATTGAATAATTCTGAAATTGATTCATGTAATTTGGTTTTCTCTTTTGATTTAATTGTGCATATTATAGAATTATATTTTCAATAGCTTATTACCCTTGCTTTTCTTATTGTGTTGTGAACTACGATGAATGTACTATGTACACGAGCAGATGATCATACAGGTGTAGGAGGTTCCGAAAAACTTTAGGATGTTTTAAACCTTATATTGTAAATGTTTGTATTTGTGTAAGCCATAATATTTTAATGAGAATGTTTTGAAATACTCCAAGTTTGTGTAGAAATCATTAGAACTTGTATAACTTGTATTATAATAAGATCCTATAGTATAAAGAATGATCAGAAGCTAAATTACAACTAACAAGGATCCTTTGATGTTTTGGCCCGTTTGGCTTCTGGACTTTCTTCTACAGAGACTTGTCTTCACTTCTTCTGAGGTTTTGACCTTCTTCCCCTGATTGGATTCTGAAGTTGATAAGTGTCATAATTTAGTAATATTTCATACAAAAAGATAGACACTTATGAACTTTAATTGATAAAATAATTATAATTCAACCCTAATTTGGGAATTTGAACCTTTTTACATACTTTTGGATTATAAAATGAATGTGAACGATTTATTCCCAAATTTGTGTTAATTTCATGATTATAGGGGAAATGAAGATAAAAGGGCTAAAAGAGAATGCACAAGTTAAAGACAAAGTTGGAACATTGAAAACTCGCCTAAACTCGCCAATCAAGATCACTCCAGAGAAACTCGCCAAAGACTCGCTTAAGCGAGTTCACTCCAGTGAAGTTGGGTCTTTTCTCGTAAAACTTGCTTAAGTGAGCTCCCCTGGTGGTGAGATGGTTCTTTTACGCGTTTTGACAGCTTGGTGAATGTTGATGCATTCCAACTTTCCATTTTTAGCTTTGTATATTCTCATTCTGCCCAATCATCTCCATTCTTCCCTAGAATTATGAAATTAATACAAATTTGACAATAAATCGTTCTTATTTAAATTAAAATCACAAAATATGTAAAAAGGTATATATTCATAAATTAAGGGTTATTTTATACTTATTTTACCAATTAATACTCATAAGTCCCTATATTTTAATATGAAATATTACTAAAATTTGGCTCTTATCAATGGGATACTCCAAGATGAGTGGTGAAGAGTCGCCACTTGAGGTGTTGTGCACTCAAGATAAGATCTGAAGATAATAGGAGACTCAACTCACTAAACACTTTGACAAAGTTTCTTTACTTTCAAAATTCAATGTAAAAGTACATTAGGCAAGACACCCTTTATATAGGAGAGAGTGACTTGGGGAGCACGAGTGAGAGGGGTAGGGGCGTCATTTGTGAGCAACCTTCTAGAAGGTAGATCAAAGAAACCCTAAACCTATGTGCACATGTCATGAAAGGTGGGCTTGTCACAAGCCCAAATTACTAAGCACAAGTCCAAATTACTAAGCACACCCTACTCTAACTTATTCTTCTATTTGGACCCCCAAAAAGAGCCAAAATTATCTACATAAACTTCATGTAAAAAGACAAGAAGAAAGAACATCTGATGTTATGGCCTATGTCCAGTTCTTCTTTTGCTGAGGTCTTTCTAATGTTTAGTGGAGCCTTGTCTTGGATGTTGAGATGACTGACCTAATTGTGAAGTGTTTGTGGTATGAATTATCAACAATAATACATGAGAATAAAGGAACCTTGGTATGATTTTTCGAAGAGTGATGTTGGTGGGTGCTGCAAATTTGATAAAAGAACTTGTGAAAGATTTCTCAATTGAGCAACGAAATGAATCGAATTGAGTCTTGTCGATCTTATCTTAGTTTGTTTTGAATTGGTGTGAGTGTTTGTGTTTCACTTTGTTATTTTACTTTTTTGACTTTTCAAGGTCATAAGAATGTTATGATATTTTTCCCTTTTTTTTCTTTGTGCTCTTTTGCGGGGTTTAGAAACAAAGAAAAACAAAAAAAAAAGTTTTCCAAACAAAACGGGTCCGTCACTACGCTATCAATCATAAAAACCACAATATATACCATCACTACAATGAATAAAATTAACTCTACTATTAGAGAGAAAAAAACTAGGAAATAAAAGATAAAGGTTGAAGAATTTACCTTTGATCCTCTTCGAAGAAAGTAATGTTATTGCTAATAGAATTTAAAAAAGAATGAAAATTGAAGTAAACTCAAATAGAGAATATCTACAATATGTTTGAATTCAAAACCGTTCCACATATAACAATTGCTTAACAAAGGAATGCCCATGACTAAATAAAAAAAGTAAAATATAAGTATGAAAGTAAAATTAAAAATTTGTGAAAAAAAAATTATGAAAAGAATCCTTATTATATATTATTATAAATTATAAATAATATATTTATAATAAGAAAATAAATTTACGAAACAAATTTTTATTTTAAATTAAATATAAAATTATGAAATTTATATATAAATAAGAAAGAAAGTTAAAATTATAAATATAATTTTAGTTATAAGAAAATTCGTAACATATTTTCTACTTAACAACTTTTTATAATAAATATTTAATAATTTTATAAAAATAAAAACAGTATAAATGAATATAAGCAAAACTATTAACTATTAATTTAGTTTAGTTTAAATTTTATGTTAAATTAAAAGCAAGCCAAATGGAACTAGGCTTAGTTACGGTTCCAGTATATATAATAAAAAACCAAATCAAATCACAAAACTCTAATGAGATATGATTAATATGAGTAATAACACACATAATTCTTAAAAAAATAAATTAAAATAACAGTTAATTAATCTACACTTTTAAAGATACTTCTTATTATGTATGAGAGAATAATAAAGATATATTGATATCATTGTATTAATAAATACTTTTATACTTATCTACATTCATCAACATAATCTTTTCTATTGGAAGTTTTAAATTTCCAAATCTAAACTTTTATTGTTTTTAACCATCCACATTTTAATATTATTTTGTTTCTTTACAATTACACACATACATTTCAATGTTTTTTTTCTTATTTCCTAATTTCGTATTTAGAAACTTCCATGCAAGCAGTATGAATAAATAAATAAAACATTGCAGTATATAAAATGTAAATCAATAATTAGGAAAAATATTAATTTAACCTCGCGCCACATTATAAAGACAAGAGTTCCAATTCTTTCCTACACCACGAAAAATAAAAAAGACAAGTTAGCAAAAGAAAGAAGAATATATAAAAATTATTTTAAATCCATTAAAAGACAGACATGTATTTTATCAGTTTTTTATTCAATGCAGGGCATTTAGTCATTTTTGAAACAAGTTTTGTTGGGATAAACCTTCTAAAATAAGAATTTGCCATTTTTGTTTAATTTTTAAGAAAAAAAAAAACTTGGTCTAATATGCATGAGTATTGATGGCGGTAAACTCGCTTAACGGCTAAGATTTCCGATCCCTGAAATTCTCTCTCCTCTAAATTTTCCAAAACTGACTCAGTTTTCTCGCGAATGCCCAGAAGGAATATTTCTTTTTTTTTTCTTTTTCCAAAACTGTAAGAATAATTTAATGTGTTGGGTGTATAAATACAAAAATACTGATCCCAGATTAATCCAACGACGACCATCAAATCTCACCATCCAAACAGAAAACAAACTACGAAACCCTAATCTGAAACGATCATTTCTTCTCTCTCTCTTTCTCTCTCTATCAACCGCCAAACTCCGGCGTCGTTTTTCTCTCCTCCCTACCCGATCCAGAACCTTCCAGCCTTCTATTTCAAGATCTCGCCCCACGCGCCTCCTACGCTGGACCACGCGCCTGTTTCCGCCTCCATGATGGTTGTGAGCGGAGGGAAGGGCCTCAAACGCGCCGCGAAGAAGAGAGTCACCGCCGATTTCTACGACTTCCTTACGTTCCCTTCGCCGTCCCTTGCCGAGGCAGAGAACTTCGCCGGCGGGCCCTTCCGATCCAACGTTCGCTCCTTCCTGACGAAGCACGCGCTGCTTCCGCCGCCGTACGCGCTGTTCCCCCACTTGTTGACGTGGCAGATACTCTTCCGCGTCGGCGAGCTCACCGAAGGCCCTGACTCGCCTGTTGTGTGCCTGGACGTTGTGCAAGAGGACGTCGCCAGATCCAGATCCGTTTACTGCGATCAGTGCCGAGTTTTCGGTGAGTTGACTCACCAGTACATCAGCCGGTTCTCTCTTGCATGAATCGTTTTTGGTTTCATCGCTTTTTTCCAGGTTTCTCTTCGGTTCCCGGTTCCCGATCTTCAACTTGTGAAAACATAAAAATGAAACGTTTCACCGAAATTATCGTGTTCATTTCGCGAGATGACTTTATTATTATGATATGATGATGATTATTTTATTATTATTTATTGTTATTATTACTCATACTTCAATATGCCCACATAATCATAAATTGGATGAAGTTTACAAGTAGATTAAGTGAGTTTACAAAAGAATAATATCGAGTTATTATTTTATAAGGAAAATGACCGATACATAACTGGAAGGGGACTATCTATCGTATCGTTGGTTTGGTTTCGATAAAATCCAGGGAGATATATTGGAGGATCAGAATTCAGAAGAAAAAAAGGGTTAGGTGGTAGGTGGAGCCATAAGAACTGACAGGTGGAAGGGTTTTGAGGTGCCACGCGTCAGTCTTCTTTTGTCGGAACTCTCCTTCCTGTCTTTGTTGCTTGACAGCTCATACTATTTAATGTTATATATTTAATTTAATATATTTAGTCATTATTGTTGTGGTCCAACTTTGCTTAGTTAGTACTGACGTGCTTCTCAAGTCGTGCGCCACGTATTCTTGTCTGGATATGCTGGTTTTTCCATGAAAATCTTAATTTTCATTGATCATAATCGTGATCTTTCCTTGTTTAGTGTTTTTTTATTTATGTTATTTATTAATAGGATTGATTATTATTTTTTATGAGGAAATTCGCGTGGATTGTCAATTTTTTTTTCTCTGTAAATATTACTATTATTTATTATATCTTTGAATTGAAAGTTATGGATTTATTATTTAGGTTGGAGCGGCCATCCAGTGTGCGGAAAGCGTTACCATTTTATAATCAAAGCAGATGGAAGCTCTATTGGTGGGTACCACAAGCCGTGTATGTGCTGTGGAGACATCTTGCATTTGTCAGAATCTAAGTAAGTAATTTATGCTACCTAAGCACTGCTTTTTGTTTTTCTTTTAATCTGTTCATGGAACCTTTTTTATCTTAGGTTTTTTTTGGCTTTTCAATTGATGTCTTGGGTAATCGATACCCGAAATAAATTTGAATATGTTTATGCTGGTCTTATTTCTGTCAATTTTGTGTTAGCTATTTACTTCTAATTTGCGTACTGTTTCTTTGATTGTAGATACAAATTTGGGAAACAAAGTCTCGAAAATTAGCGGTTCTCTAAATGAAAACAGTGTTGATACCGAGTTATTTTTCTATATTAATGTGGTTGATTGCTGAACTGGAATGCCTGTTTGTCAGAGCTTGAAATTTGTTGGGGCTCTGTATCATTGAGAGTCCTTTAGTTAAAATCAATTTTCAACACGTGAAGTAGATCTGTTAGTATGAAATTTCAACTTTGCTGAAGGAGAGGGTAGTTTCCTTTCGTTTGAAGCTCAGAGCATGTTTGGACTGCCTTTATTATGAAATTTCATAGTATGCTGATGGAGAGGGTAGTTTCTTTTCGTTTGAGAGGATTCCCTTGTTATTATTTGATAGAGCTTATCCCCAAAATCATGTTAACTGTTAAGTGAACCTAATTTTTGGATAAGTGCAATGGTGCTCTGTCCTTGATCTTTCATTTTGGTAATGCTTTCTATCTTCAGATGCAAGTCTTGCAACCACGTGACTACCACTGATGATGTTGAAGACTGGGTGTACCACCAGTTAGAGAACACGACTCATCTTTTACATGGCGTTGTCCATGGCAATGGATATGGGCACCTTCTTCGGGTTAATGGCAGAGAAGGGGGCTCTAGATTTCTTTCTGGTTGTCATATTATGGATTTCTGGGATCGCCTATGCAAGACTCTTGGAGTCAGGTTAGGATTTTTTATTGTAATTACGAATTCCAATTTCTTTTTCTAAAATATACTTCAATTGTTTTGGAACTAATTCTTTCTGTCATTTCTATTTTATACTTGTGTTATAATGACACTCTGGTCACCTAATTAGCATGTCTTGGAGCTAATTTTTTATATATATAATTTCTATTTAATACTCTGGTCGCTCGTGACAGTCTTGTCACCTAGTTAATAGATAGATGGGGAAGAATGATACAGAAGCATTTCTTAAAAAATAAATTATTGTTCAAATTAAACTTCGTGTCACATAAGAATGACCCTGTTTTAGAGGTGAAAGACATCTACAGTACTCAACATTTTTGGGTATCTTGAAATAACACAACCCTTTTCACGTGGGAGTAGTTGTTTTGGCTATTTGTGGTTTATGTGAACATAGCTATGGTTTGAACTCTTATCTTTTCTTCACTTTTGTTGTGGGCAGAAAAGTGAGCGTGATGGATGTTTCAAAGAAATATGGGTTAGAGTATCGCTTGCTCCATGCCATTATGAAGGGACACCCATGGTATGGCGACTGGGGTTATAAATTTGGCTCTGGTAGCTATTGTCTCACGCATGAAGCATACAAGTCTGCTGTTGAAAACCTATCCAACCTACCCTTGTCCACCTTTTCCCAGGGACAGATTCCGATGCCCCATTCCCGTGTTCAGGACATGATAAAATATTTCCAATCTTTGTCAGAGCATGAACTTGTAAATATAAGAGACCTCTTTTGTTTCATAATAGGCTTGATTGGTGATGCTCGCAAGAGTGTATCAAATGTGGATGACACAACCTGTAAGAAGCGTCGTTTTAATGCTTCTGGACTGTCAATTTCTTGGGAGAAGACTGACATTGAACGTGTGGAGCAAGCTATGATCAGAGTGCTGCGTGCAGTGTCCGAGTCTAAGTGGGTGAATTGGCGTGCTCTTAGGGGTGCGGCCTGCAAGGTAGGCTCTCCAGAACTGCTTGATTATTGCCTGGGAGAACTGGGAGGAAAAATGGTCTATGGTGGAATGGTTGTTAATAGCCGGTGCAATACGCAAACTGGAGTTTATGAGTTCAGGTTAGATTTCAATCTAATTCATATGGAATGTTTAACTCCTTAGAGGAAGGTCTTACATACTGACTCGGACGCGAGTCATGGTATATATGCAACGATGCTGCAGTTTTAGGATTTTGTAAACACGGGCTACTTGATTGCATGAGGCTGAATTTGATACTTGTTCGTGGCAATACTATCATGCATGAAGGTTGACCCAAATTTTTTTTTTTTGAGTATATTTGATCGTTCCCTTGCTTTTTTTCTTGGGGTTTTTTCATCTGGTTTATTGCTGAAGTGTTTGCATATGAAGTCCTCTAAAATTGAGTTTGGACCTTCAAATATTGATGTTCTTTTCAAAGCATTAATGCCTATTCATTTGTATTATTTGAAATATTCTCTTTTGATTTTATGTGGTGTGATAATGTGAATCGGTTCTAATATTATGGTATTTTATTTGCTTTTTAGACTCGAGGCTGCCACTGGTGCTTGCTATGGAATTCTAGCAAACAATAACTCTTCAGCCTCGAAGTATCCATCTGAAGACAACCTCCTACAATGCTTGAGATATTTATACGACTCTTTGCTTCATCCTCAGATGATGGTCAACTATGTTGAAGCAGGGACAAGGACTCTTGCGATGAGCTCAGTTCAGAAGCTTTTTGACTGCAAGCAGTTTGTAAAAGATTATAGTCCTGAGTTGTTGCCTTTGTCAGATTTGCACAAGTTACGCATCTCATGTCAGGTTGAACTCGTAGATGAATCTGAAGATCCTGAAGTTATTGCCCCACCGGAATTAATAGTGCTGCCCATGAATGCCACAGTGGCCGAGCTTAAAAGTCAAGCAGCGAATGCTTTTCAAGATGTATATCTAATGTTCAGAAGATTTCAAGTTGATGAGCTAGAAGGCTATAGCGGTGTTGAAGATTCCACCCTGGTCAAGCTCTTGTTAGGATCGAAAGATGTAGTTTGTGTACGAGGAAGATGCATTGGGAAGAATGGGTTAAGTAAGTTCCGGATGGAACGAGGACTTGAGAGGTGGACTGTAGATTGCAGCTGTGGGGCGAAGGATGACGATGGGGAGAGAATGTTGGCGTGCGATATATGTGGAGTGTGGCGGCATACTAGGTGTTCTGACATCCATGATACTGATCCTGTTCCAGCACGTTTTGTTTGCCTCAAATGCCAAACCTCTGAATCAAAACTCAAATCTGGGGGGCACTGCAAAGATGAGACTGTCACTAACGTTAGCACTTCAACTAGTTGTTTCGGAAAACCCTTCCCAGTGCCATCAGATGTCAGTTAGTTAGGTAGTTATTAGATTTGTATGAAAAGCTCCTCTTTTTTTTTGCCTAGGCCTGAAAGAACCTGTACATAACACACAGATAGGCCTTAGAATAGGTTCAGGGACACGGCATGTCTTGTTCATATTTCAGGTTCTTCCTTAGCTTGTTTATTTTCTGTACATACTGACTGACTGACGAAGGATATGGAGGGCGTAAAATCAAAATATTCTACTTTCTTTTCTTTTCTTTGGTTCTAACAGCTTCATGGTTTTTCATAACATTTCAACCCTTTTTCTTTATAATGCTGTAATTGTAAGAAAGTATCTATGTTTTTAAATTTTTTACAACTTATCTGTATTTTCTCCTCGGTATGCTGCTATCAAGGATTTTAATGAATATATTTAAACTAAATGGTGTCACAGGGACACGTTTTCTTTAGAACTACGTAACCGTTCTATTAAATCAATAACTTTTAAATAATATTATTTTGAGAGTATAACTTTTGTATGAAATATTACATGTTTTGTTAGAGATTTTTTTAGTCAAATAAGTAGGGGTGTCAAATGGTGGCCAGTAACCTGACATAAAGTGGATTGGCAGACTAGTCTGCTCTTTTTATTTTATTTTTTAATTTTTTATATATTTATTTAATTGTAGTCATAATATCATGTTTTAAATAATAAAAGTTAATTAAATTTTAATATTTTAATTAAAAAATTTACTATCTAACAATTAAGTAAATATCAAATACTTTAATAATTAAATTGATCTATATGATAGGTTCAATAAGTTGACTTGTCTTGTCTTGTTTAAAGCAAATTCTTCTTCTACCTTCATACTTCCTTCCTTCACTACCACATTAATTATAAAATCAGATTTAAAACAAGCTAAACAACCTACATTCTTAAATTATCTCAGCTTAACTTTATCCCTCTCTTTCACACTTCTTTGCTTCTAGGTGTTGTGACATTTTATATTTTTAAACAACCTACATTCTATATTTTTATATTTTTAAAATAATTTCTAAATTATCTTCTAACAATCATATCATCACAAATTTTAATAAATAATCGTCACAAATTCACTATACCGTCCTTCAATCCAAACAATCTCTGACATTCCTACGCATCCTCTCTAATTCACTCCCTCCCCTCCACACAAATTTTCACCCCAATCCAAAGAGGGTCTCTGTGACAACACTTTTAACCTTATTCCTCTCTTTCATTGACAACACTTTTATTTCTATCTAATCAAGAGAACAATTTTATCATTTAAACGAGAAAATTAATAAGAAAAATTGTTGTATTCGACTATTTTTAGTAAAAAGATAAATGTTTTCTACTCTATTTTTATACTTTGGCTAATTTTTAGTTTAAAAAATTTATGACTTTCAAAAGAAAAGAATGATTAAAACTTTTAAAAAATAAAATATTATTTTCATTCAAACTAATAATAAAAATAAATATATATTTTAAATATTTTTAGATTTAGTTTGATTTAATTTTTTTATTATTAGAAGAAGAATAATTTAATCATGTTAACTTATATTTTTATAACACAAATTAGTTTAAATAATTCAATAGTTAACTTTTCTTAATATTTAAAAATAAATAACATTAAATATATATTTTAAATGAAAAAAAATCAATTTAAACGTGATATTTACTAATTTTGTTTTTTTTATAAAAAACTTTAGTTAATTTTTTTTTAAACTTTTAGTATTTTTTATTTATATATATGTTTTTTTAAAAAATATTAATATAAATTAAACATTTTATTAATTATATTTATATTTTAATTAAAAATATTATTAAAATTAAAGAAAATATAAAAATATGAAAATACAGAAAGAATATGTCCACCTAAATAATAGCGGGTAAAGGGTCGAACTGCCTGCCGGACGGCCCTCTTTACTATCTTACTAATAAGATGCTATATCAATCAAAATAATTAATTCATTCGCCCATTCAATTCTGATCCACAAATTTAATCAACCCGAATTAACTACACCACCTCAATGTTTTTATCAATTACTGTCTCAATATAAGACACTTCTCTCACTACACATATTATATATCTATCTCTATATATATATATATTACTGTAATCTATTTATGTAAACCAATTATAGTAAAATATATTATTTATGTCTTTTAATAATAGAACTATTATAAGTATTTAACAAATTCATTTTCTTAAATATAGAGTTATACATATTTGTACAGTAGGATCTGATTTCAGTTATATATAAAAAATTAAAAACAATTGTTTGTGTTTCAGTTTTCATTAAAAAAAAAATCTATTAATAGGGTTGTAAACACCCTAGGTTGTGATGATGGTAAAAAGAAAGAAAGGAAGAGAAAATAAAAAATAAGTAAAAAAGGATTAATGTCTCAACCTTCTATTTGGAAACAAATTAAATGGTAGCCTTCCACTTCAATACTATTCTAATTTAGTAGAATTGAATGTTATTCTAATTTAGTAAAATTATTAAGATTGACCTGATATGATAGGTCACCTCAAGTTAGGTCGGGTGGCAAAAAAGAATTGGCTCAAAGATAGGTTATTATTAAATAATGCATTATTATTATTATAAGTCAATTTTCATTTAAAGATGGTAGAATTCAATATACACCCCCGCTTAAATAATTACAAGCACTCACAAAAATGGATATCAGCTTGTTATACATACCCAGAAACACTCTTAATATCTCCCAATACTACAAAACAATTTTAAACTCTGTACATACTAATATACCCACATATCATTTTGTTTTAAACCAATCTTCATAAACACCAAAGTTCACATCCTTCTTTTCATGCTTCCTTTGTTTCCCTAAAGTGTTCAAAATAATATTCTTTTTATTTCATCAATTATTTTATTAGCATCAAACTAAAATATATACATGTTAATTATTTAAAGTTAATGTTAATGGTTAATTTTAGTGTTTTCTTTGCAAGATAAATACTAAAACCATTATTAACATACCGGTTTAACACTTGGTCTAAAAAACACTTAAATCAGTAAATTTTCAAAATTATTGTTTCTTAATACACTTGCTCCCTATGCATATTTATGTATAGGTTTTCTCATGTTCTATGCCACATTTATAATTAATTATTAATTATATTTAAAAAAACTATCATTCGAAAAAACAAAAATAAAGTAAAAAAAAAAAATCTATCACAAAATGTATATATTTTGTGGAAATAGAAACAAAAATAATAATTTAATAGTCATTTTGAACAAAATTAAAATTATGAATAAAATATAATTGAAATTTGGAGCCTGTAATGTACATAAGAATATTAAATGTTAGTAAAGTAGGCACCACCAGTGCCATAAGCAACGTGTCTACAGCACTCGCAAAATGAATAAAGGGGGTAAAAAATTTGTGCTTCTCATTACCAAGTTTGGTCCCACTTTAGGACGCACTCATCACATTTTGCACTTTCTTTTCTCTTAAATCTAATGGCAACCAGCTAGCTGAATCAACTTTCTTAACGACCCCAACTTAGTAAGGTTTAGTTTTTGTCTTACATTAAATATTAAGTAATCATATTATGGATAACTAATCAGATCACAATATATGAGGTTAAGCACATACAACATAAAGTTTTGAACTAAGTTTGAAAGTTCAACCTATATATGGCCACATGTAATGTCAAAATGCATTGCTTGAATGTATTAAATTTGTAGTAATATATTTTATGTTTTATGTCTAGAGTTTAGACACACTACACTCACTTAGTCTTTATTTAGGTTAGGTAATACAACAAGAATTCATAACTAATAAAAATAAATAAAAGATAAAAAAAACAAAGTAATAATATAATTCAACTAGAGAAAGAATAAATACATTTCTTTCTTAAGACTTTAGGAGCAAATAATAACCTCTTTTATAAGTGAAAAAACAACCAATAGAAAAACCTTAAAGCATAGAAAAGAAAAGGAAATGATTATGGTATCTTACTAAAAACATAATATACTTCTTTTATATTTAACAAAATAAATACCTGCATAATTGTTTTCTGATGTAACTCTTCTCACAACAATACTAAGAAAATATTGTACTCAATTTATAATAACGAAAGTAATTACCAAACTAAGTTTGTGTAAAAAGAGAGGGAGAGCACATGGACATCATTATGTTGTAATTACCAAACTAAGGGGAAATAGAGCACATGGACATCAAATTAGTAAAAAAATAAAAAATTGTGTAAAAAAGAAATTCTTCAAATGAAAAGAAAATAAGCACCAAAGAAAAGAAGATAAATTTTTTAGGTTATATGATAAACTAAGACTTTATCCAATGGTACACTCAAAATTGATAATTTTATAGCTTTAAAAAAAGCAACAATACTAATATTAAAAATAAGTGAAATATGATTAAATGTGTTGTAACGAGAGATTGAGATATACTTTTCTTGAAATACAATACATGGTTTTGAACCAAATCACACAAAGAAAAAAAATGTGTATAATTAATATTGTGAAAAAAATGTGTGTAATTAATATTGTGAAAAAAAAATGTGTGTGTAATTAGTATCGTGAAGAGAGGAAAAGTAACTTGAGTATCCTAGTGAACTTGGAGGATATTATTGAGAAAGAATTCATTTTCAATGTTTCTTTTATTGAGAAAAGAGTGTTATATATAATAGTAATGTACTAATAAATTAAACAACTTTGAAAAATAAAGAAAACAAAATAATTGATTATAATATCTATAATATATAATTATATTTTATTCTAATTAAAATCAAATTAGTCTAACGGTTAAGAGAATAGTAAAAATAAATTTTAAACTTATCTAGTAAACTTAGATGTTTCGAAATTTAAAATAGAGATGAATATAAGAACAAAAACAATAAGTACATATTCATCATTATTTCAATATTTTATTTAAAAAATAGGATAACACCGGTAACTATGTATCATTAATGCATACATTTCTTTTTTTAATGTTTTCTTACATTTCTTTCTTTAATGTTTTCTTTGGGTTGAGGGATGAATTTGAAGAGTGAAAAAGAAGTAAGACACTGAAATGTGAGATTGTTTGGATTAAGAAAAAGAAAATGGAAAGTAAGAGAAAAATTGGGAATGATTTGATAGGTATAATAAATTTTGAAAAAATATATATAATAACTAAATTATCCTAATTATAATAAATTGTTTATAACTAAATAAAAAAATAATTTTATTATTAGTTAATAATTTAATTTTTTTATTATTAGTATTGTTTAATTTTATCATTATTTTTTATTTATATGATTTTATTTTTATAATTATATTATTATTGTATAAATTGATTATTAATATATTTTTAATTAATATTTTATAATTGTTTTTTTGTATTATTAATAATAGTAATAATAATAATTATTATTATTTATGATTTTTATTA
>Ga0123342_1007675_pt1 | contig 14120 bp, 3 predicted proteins | sample Turbeawhitnodule_FD_89960 | JGI IMG/M metagenome (GOLD analysis project Ga0123342, IMG submission 89960) | Root nodule microbial communities of legume samples collected from Mexico - Turtle bean Mexico white nodule | ecosystem: Host-associated > Plants > Roots > Nodule | place: Mexico: Nepantla...
AAAATTAAAAAATATAATGAAAATATTTTTGTGTTAAATTGAAATAAATTTATTAAATACATTAAAATTTATGAAAATAATATTTATTATTATATTCATTTGTTACTTTATATAACTATATATTGATGTTATAATTTTATTTTTTTATGTTTATTATTTATAATTATATGTTGTTATTAATAGTATAATTAAATATTTTTGAAATTATAAATAATAAATAAATTTATATAATATTGAATTTTATATATTGTAATAAAATGAATGCAAAATGATATTTTGGTAAAAATACAATAATCCACATCAATCCCTCCAAATCTCTTCATTTTGTGAAGAGTGAAAAAAAACCATCCACCCTCTCTCCCATCCACTCCCCCACCCTCAAAACCCTTGAAACAAACACAAAAAACACCCTCTCCCTCCTCCCCCATGGAAACAAACACACCCTTAGTGTCAAGGTTGTGGTGTGCTTTGTGGTGGTAGTGGTGGTGCTTTGTGGTGGTAGTGGTGGTGCTTAGTGGTACTTGTGCTTTTGATTTTTTTATTTTCAGCTTTAGTTATAATTATCTTTATAATATGACATGTTTGTAAATTTCATAATTTTTATTCAAAAAGTGATATTTTTGTTAACTTTTTCTTTTGCATTCTCATTAAAAATGAAAATTTTTATTTCCTAAAAGTATATTTTACTTTGAAACCCTCCTTTTTCTCTCTTTAAACCCTCACTTCTATTTGAATTTCTCCTTGATTGTGCCTCATTGTCTTCCCTCGCCTTCCTCGAAAAACAACTGCACTATCCCTTTCTCTCAACTTCTCCTCCTCATCCTCATCTTTTTCTCTGCTAATTGTGATCACAATGAGTTCGTGTTTGGTAGTGGTTCGTGTTTGGCGGTGGTTCGTGTTTGGCAATGGTGATGACACACAATGTTCTTCATTAACAACATGGTTGGGGTGCTAGCTCCCTTATTCCAGATGGTGTTCAATGGTAGTGGCATGATGCCATCGCGATTTATTTTGGGGCGGGTTTTGGGCAAGGGCTTTGCATTCATGTTTGAGGAGGTACACATTATATGGCAGTAATTGATTCTAGGATTTATTCTTGCATTATGTTCTATTTGGTTATTGCTTTTCTGTAACATCTTTTTTTTTTTTTATCTATGTGCATGTGATGGACTGTGTTATTTTCTCTTTTGTTGGATGTTTCCATGTTTGTAACGGGAACGATGAACTCAATATTTGCGAACTTTGTGTATTGATTGATTAGATATTAGAATTGGAGTAACTAACAAGATTTATTTGTTATGGTTTGTATTCCTCTCTGTTTGATTTGTTCCCCTAACGTGCCAATCTAAGGTTCAAAATCTCTAATGGAATCTCGAATGGGAGAGACCTTCATTTAGTTTTGATAGTGTCTTTAATATCTATATTTTATATTCTAACAGTGTCTCCAATAAGACTGTCTCGAAAATATAATATGTGAGAAATCCAAAAAGTGGGATGTGTAACCTTTATTTGCTTTTTAGTTATCGATGGGCTATGATTTTTATAGACTATTCTCTTCATTCCTTTGTGGTTGGAGACTTTTTTTAGAAGGACAAAACTCAAGTGCATAACTATAGTAGGCTATTGGTATTGTTGTTGTTGTGATTTGTCTCATTAAAATAGATTTTTTTATCTCGGTGACTATAGTTTAGTGTCTAATGGTTTGATAAAATTACGGTGTGTGTTTGATAAATCTCTAATTGATACAAGAAAACACCACAAAAAATTTTACAATTTTCTGACAAATGTAGGTATGTGAACTAAAAACCTAAAATATATAAAAGAAAAAACCTAAAAAGTACTTTAAAAAAATATATTAGTAAATGATTGAACTTTTAAAATTTTGGTCCCCAATCCCTTTCTATTATTGACCATGACATTCCTTATTTCGAACAACTTCAGATTTAATGCATCTCAATCCGAACTCTATCAAAAGTTATGATCATTTAATTTTTTTTCCTACTAAATTTTGACAACTCAAAATCTATTACTATTTTATGAAAATATAAGGACTCCTCTATCTAACCTACACTAAAAGAAGTTAGCATAAAAAAAAGCGAATAAAAATCATTTTCTACCTATTTTTAATGAATTTTACAAAATTTTCTAAATAGTGCAAACTAATAAAAAACAATATGTTTTCAGTTTGTACATTTTCTCCTAATAGTTTGGTTGCATTAATGTTTCAATTTTATTCTCATTTTTTTTAATTTTCTATATTCTTCTACCACTATGATTTTAGTTCATGCACTTTATTTATTTTATTTTTAGTTTCACTTTACAACCAATTATTTCAAATCTTTTAGTTATAGTTTTACCATTCTAGTTGTATTGTTTACAATTTCAACCATTGCACTGCATTCTTTAATTTCTTTTGTTGTTAGTGTTACTGTTGCTAGTGATGCTACTACTGTTTAGCTGTTAGTGGTGTTGCAGTTGTTGTTTAGTGGTTGTGGGTTTATATAAATATGATTATCTTTTATAATAAAGTGATTTGTATTTTGAAGGGGGTTTTCATGTAAGTAATAATACTAATAATAACAATAATAGTAACTACTAAATATTTAAATTGAGAGGTGAAGTGTTAGACAATCACTGAAATAGTGAGGTGACACGATAACATAGATGTTGGAATTGGAATAACCGTGTGAATCTCATTTGTTCTTATTATTTATAAATGCAATGTTTTATTCAGTATCCCTATTCCTATTTTGGCCAAACCAAGTTGATAGAGTAGTAAGTCATTTTTAGGGTCTAGGGTAGTAAGTCATTTTTTTCACCTTACCTCTACATTAAGATAGAACAATTCACCATAGTCTCAGCTTCGCGCTCTATGACCATTGAATCCTATGGATGGCTGAATAGGGTTCAGAAACATGAAATCACCTTCCGGTCTCATTCATGTCCTATGGACATTCAACGGTGGTTCCTCACCATTGAGCATTAAGCACACTACCAGACTCAAAGAATTTGAATAAAACATAGAAACATGTATCCATAAACAATAATAACTCCAAAAATATCACAGTGTCATCCAATACCAACAAAATAGATTTAACAACTCATGATAAGATCTTACAGTACAAAGCAAGATGAAAAGCTAAATTTCAATAACCAAGGATCCTTTGATGTTGTGGCCAGCTTGGCTTTTGAGCTCCCTCCTTTAGAGATTGGTTGATGACTTTTCTACGGAAAGTGCACTGTGTTGTCAGAAGTAATAATCTTTCCCTAAGGACGGATATCGAACTCATAAGGAACAATTGAATAATCTAGTTAAATATTCACTAAATAGAAAAAACAAGATAATAAAGTTTGTTGGAGTTTGTTATGATTGCAATGATTAAAAAGAAAACAAGTCAAAGAGTTTTTTTGTTTCAATTGGGAAAATAGGGATTGAGGTTCATCCTTCTTACTCTTTTGTATTTTGATTAGAATGATAATACTTTATCCTTTGATATTGATGCACGTATAAAAATCATTTATATCGATTTATCGCATCTAAAATTATTAAGATGTCTCCTAAATATTGATTCCTCGCATATTTATAAAATATTCTTATCACTACAATCAGAAGTTGATAGCAATTAACATTTCAAATCTATTCGTGACATTCAAATATGTTAAGCATTATCATTTGGGTCAGAAACTTATAAGTACTTTTCAGTCAAATCTAAGGATCGAGATCATGGTAAACAATCATTACAAACAAAATGACAATATCAATCATCAATCAAGAACAAAATATTATGTTTAAACATCACCTCAATACATACGAGTTTGAACAAATTATTCCCAATCTAAAATGGTAGAATTAGCCACTCATGTTGGTTGTTACAAGCATGAAGTGCAAGAAAAGGAGATCTAGGATGTTTCTCCTTGACGAATGCATCCTCTAAGGTTTCTAACACCTTCTATTCTCCCAATTGGATTCCAATCCAATTTATGATTACGATCCTCTCAATCACTCATGCTTAGGGTTGTGCCTCAAGCCTCATAGTTAAACTAGATGGGCTTGGGCTAGTGACTTCTCGCTTGGGTGTTATTAGGCTCGCCTAGGAGAGATTAAGCTCGCTTGGGCGAGATCCTCTGGGGACGTTTGGCTTAGGCGAGTCTGGGCGAGCTTGGGTGAGTGCTGGTGTGTTCCAGTTTTTCCTTTTTAGCTTTGTATATTCTCCTTTTGCCCAATCATCTTCATTCTTCCCCAGAATCTTGAAATTAACACAAATTTGGGAATAATTCGTTCTTATTCAAATTAAAATCACAAAATATGTTAAAAGGTATAAATTCATAAATTAGGGGTTATTTTATGTTTATTTTATCAAATAATATCCATAAGTGTCTGTATTTTAATATGATATATTACTGAAATTTGGCACTTATCATTGGTCTTTACATCTTCTGAGGCTTTGACCTTCTTAACCTGATTGGATTCTGAAGTTCATACTTTCTCAGCCTAAACTAGTAGGACCTCTCTATCTAAGCCTCTATATATCTCACTTGTTCCTTCTCCTAAACCTCTGAATACTCTTTAGCATTTGATTACTCTTTCTTTCTTACTTATTATCATCTCTCAAAGCCTCTTGATACCTTCTTAGTACCCTCTCGATGCTTTGGATGTTACCTCAAGGTCCCTATTTATAGATTTTTAGACCTAGGATTCAAAGGGATTCAAGGAGATTGGTTCTTTTCTCAACGCAGGCCAATCCGCAGCGGGTTGGCTTTCTTCATCCTTAAGAATTCTTTTGGCTTCAATCTTCAATTTTTTAGTTTCTTAGGATCTCAGAATCAGGGATTCATTAGAGATTGGCGTCAGATCTTCCCAATCTTTTCCAAATCTTTAATCATGACATAGGATTGGCTTGGCTAAGGCTCCAAATGAAATCCTCTTAATCCCATTATTGGTGCAATTAGGTTTGAGCCTTTTCTGAGCGAATTTGGGTTCTTCATGGTTAAGTACTTGATTCGCTCAACCTTTCATGATTCGCTCAATGCTTTTTCTCTGGATTCTTCATTTGTTATGGTCTCAATTCGCTCAACGAATGAAGATTGGCTTAGTGTTTTGGAGTTTTCTATTCTTCTAAGCATTTCTCCCTGTGTTGGGCGAATTGGCTCTAATGCTTCACCCTTGATTTGCTGGTTTTTCTTCACTTTTCTGCAAAAATCTTCATTGGTTTCCTTCTTTCCTTCATGTTCTTTATGTGCAATTGTGGTTTGAGTGGTTTGGCATGCTTTCTTGTTGATAATTGCACATATTCTTCCTATTTTACATGTTTTTTTTACTATGAATTGTTGCTAACACTTGAAACTTATCATTTAGTTGTTTAGTGTTGATGTTGCTGCTATTTAGTTGTTTAGTGTTGTTGTTATTGCTGTTGTAGTAAAACCCAATCCCTTCCCCAAATATTATTTTCTTTCTCCCTTTGTTATTGTGTTCAACATATTTTTTAGTTTGTTTTTCAATTTGAGCTTTAACCTCATGGAATTTCTTGATAAACTTTGCTTTAGAAGAAGTTTCTGGAAGTGGTGGTAAATCAAGAGGTGTGAGAGGATTAAATACATTAACAATCTCAAAAGGAAAAGGTCTAGTTCAGCTTCAAACATAATATTCTCTTCATTTAAATCCTTACAGCGGGTTTCTAAAGAAACAAATTGAATTTCAAAGTTTGGGTCAACTCCGAATAAAGAATTATCTTTGAGTTCCTTTCTTCTTCATAGTCCAAAAATTGATTGTTACTAGGATACAATGTAGTTTTAGTGGAACATTCTTTGCCATGTTTTTTTTCTCAATATGGAGGAGGTTCTACATTTGGTGTGTCTAAAGTTTGAGGTACCTTTTGTTGAGTTTCTGTAGATGTAGATTTTTGTTTCCTTTAAAGAGATTATAATTTTTGTTTCTCCATCTATAAATTTCTTTCCTATTTTAAAGAAACTCTTCCATCTCATCCCTAAGCTTCTTATTTCTTTTATGTTCCTCCACATAGTTTGATGTGTTTCTTGAATCCCTAGATTGTGGTTTGGAGGAGTAACCCCCCCTTTTGCACTCATTCTTAAGGTAAGAGGATCTAGGGTATTCATCCACATTATAATTGGTATGGAAGACCTTTTCACTTGGAGGGTCAATAAATTTTTTTTTTTCTAGGAGATGTATTTTTTTGTGTGAAAGAGATTGAATATTGAAAAGTTTAGTACATAATCATTTTATCTCATTAAGGTTTCTACTTCTTTCTTCCAACAAAAAATGTATGCTATGATAACCCATAGTTAAAGTTGAAAACAAAAAGGTTTTCACATTAGTTTAAAATTCAACTAGGGTGAAGAAAAATGTTTTCGCAACATTTTTATTTTTGGGTGAAGTTAATTGAGGAACCTCAAATGAGAATTCTCCAAGTTCACTCCCAGGAAAGTGAGGTGAGTCACAGTGGACTACTTAAGTACCAAGATTTTCCTAGCCAAAGCTTACCTCAGATAGGCCTAACACAAGTCTCCTCAAAGAACTTCAAAACAATTTTAAAGTTGAAGTGTGTGTGTGTGTGAATGCACTGAAGATCCTAAGACCAAAGGAAGGTCTACTATTAACAAAAAAAGATAAACCCTACGTATCACAGAGACATAAAGGCAAGAAAATAAAGGAAAGGAATATAAAACAGAAAATAAAGCAAGGAAATAAAAGCAAGTGGAAAGATTAAAACTAGATGTGTCCTACAGTGACAGTGTAATGAACACTTAGAACTCATTGATACATTAATGCATGTGGATTATTACAGAGTTTATTAGGATTTCCTTTGGAGAATTTTCCAAAACATTTGAAAGTAAAGAAAAATAAATAGAATACAAAACTACACAAAGTTATGTGATACAATATGATGACATTTTTTTTTTAAATTGAAGGAAAGGTGTTTATTAAAATGCTTGGTGTGTTTGGCTGGTAGCAAATATGTGGATGGTGTGGCAATGAATGAGGTTGACTTTAATTCTCTTAATCCTTATTTCCCCTTTTGAAAAAGTTTTACCCCAAAATAGTTGCTTTGAACCACTCCTTGTACCACTTTCAACACCAAAATTTCAGCAAAGTCTTGCACCAAATGAAGCCAAGAAATAAAGCAATAAAAGGTACAAATTTGGAAGCTAAACTTAAATGGAATAAGATGTGACAAAACAAAAGGAAAACCAAAAATTGATAAGAAAAAATTAAGGCTACATAGTAAAGGCTAGCACATACAAAGGAAACCTATGAAATGCTCTAGACTAGATTAGAAAACAAAAAAAATATAGAGTAGTTGGTAGATGAAACTTTTATGGTACAAAATCAACTCAACAAGTGACAAAATTCAACAAATTTGAGATAAATTGGATGTGTATTCATTGAGAAATAAATCAAACAATGTGTTGTACCACAAGCGAAAAATCACCAGAAAAGAGCGTTATGGTCAGCGATTACAGAGGTTATGCCAAATATTATGACAATTTTTGTACCAAGAATTTGAATCTCAAATTTTACATAGAGAAAGGTAACATAATAAGAAAAATATGGTAAAAGTTTCAGCATAAAATACTAAAGGAATGACGTGAAATAAATTGGAAACAAAAAGCAATGATACAGTGGAATGCTTGTGCAAACAAAGTTAACGTTTTGACTTTTATGATTTATATATTTTTTTTATTTGATATTAAGATTTTCCTTTTTAACTTTTCAAAATGTTAAGGCTCTCATAGTAAATTTTTCACAAGGTTTGAACATAAAATGAGTTCAGTGTAAATTTTCAAAACTAGGTCAAAGTATTACAAATCTGAAACTCATAAAATCCTAAAGAATCCAATGAATTAATGAACAAAACTACAAGACATGCAAAAGAATTGATGTATGAGACTTACTAATGGACAAATAGAAAGTATAGAGACTAAAAAATGTGAGAACAAAAAGAAACCAAAGCTTATACTCAGAAATTATACAAAGCGCTTTTCACAAACACTAGGTGTGCACTATAAACAATAATCAAACAATTTCCGTACAATTGAGTACATGAATAAATTTGAAAAAAATTAAGCAACAATTGAAATAAAAAAATGAAATGCAATGATTGGAAACAAAAGACAACACCTAAATTCACACATAAACATAATTAAACACAAAAAAACAATAAGAAAACAACATTGAATCAATGAAACAATAAAGAATAACACGTTGTTTGAGAGGTTTGAATGCAAATGAGAGATTGAACAAAATGAAGCAAAATTGACTAAACTAAAGGTAAGATTAACCATTTAAATTGTTTATGAGAAATATTAAATGGTGAAACAGAAAATATTTTTTTTTTGAATAAAATGATAAAAACAACAAGAAAACTCAAAACAGAAAAGAAAGAAAGAGATTTGGCAACAAAAAGTATAATAAAGTGTTTGATAAAAGGTTTGAATAAAATAAACAGTAGAACTTGATGTTTAATTGGTGGAACTGAATTATAAACGGTGGAAAATGAAAAACAAATGAAGAAAACTCAAGAACAATGAACACAACCAAGAGCAACAAGTGTTGGAACATTTTTTTTTAAGAAAAGACTTAGCTGGATTAAAGTGTGCCAAAGGATCTTGAAGCTCTAATCCACCTAATGCAATCCAAGTTGATGGATTATGGTTAAAGAATGGAGTGGCAACGAAATATAAGCGATATGCACCGAGAATTTGAGGTATTTTGGTGAAGAAAGTAGTGAAATAGGTGTTGAAATAGAAAGGGGTTGAGCTAACTTTCTAGGATTCACTAGGCTTTTGAGACTCTCTAGCGAAATGAGATTTGGGAGAGAATGAAATCTGAAAAAACAATTTACTCATTCAAATATATCAAATTTGAATACAAGAGGTGAAAGTCACCTATTTATAGGTGAATAAGATGGAGGTAACGAGCTCCTTAAGCTACCATAACTCTAGTTAAGCAAGCTTAACCATGGTGAGCTTTAGTAGTCTAAGAAGGTGTCGCCTAAGTTTCTTAAGATGCTCTAGAAACCCTTACTTGAATGATAAGTGAGGGTTTCTAGAATGTTTTGGAATTATTTAAGAACCTACTATAGAAATGGTTCATATAAATACAAGACCTGAATAATTATCTACTCTACTTCTTACAAGTTTTTATACAAGCTAAGACAAATATTTATTCTGTATATCTTGAGATTGTTCTCTGCTCTTAGCTTTGTGTATGATGGCTTGGGAAGTGAGAATGATCCTCCATTAAAGGGTATCACAAACGTAGGAGTATCCATCATTGTAGTCCTTCCCAAAGTAATTATGATTATAGTAATCACCATAACAAAGACTACTACCAACAACATCCTAGACAACCTAGATATAGAAATTATCATGTGCCTAGAGAACCTAATTGATCTTCCTTTTATGGTTCAATACATATAGATGATTATTTAACTTGGGAGCTGAAGGTTGAGTGATTACTCTTTCTTACGAAAATTGTACCGAGTTAGAAGTAATAATTTTTCCCCAAGGACGGATATCGAATCCACGAGGAACAATTGTTTAAAATCCTAAAAATAATATATGTCCCTAGGTCATGCAACATACGATTGATAAGTGCATAATTTCAGTAACATTTCATATTAAAAATATAGGCACTTATGAATATTAATTGTTAAAATATACATATAAAATAATCCATAATTTATGAATTTATAACTTTTTACATATTTTATGATCTTTATTTGAATAAGAACATTTTATTTCCAAAATTGGTATTAATTTCATATTTTTAGGGAAAAATGGAGATGAGTGGGCTAAAGAGGAATAATATAAGCTAAAAGGAGAAAGCTGAAAGGCTCATAACGCACAAAAGCACAAAAAACCCAAATCAGCATCAGAGCATCTCGCTCAAGCAGGCTATATCTCGCTTGAGCGAGAGAGCGTCAGAAACATTGGGTCTTTTTATGTTTTAATCAACAAGCCCATCAGTGAGACACAAGAAGTCACCTAACCCTAGAAAAATAGGTTAAATAAGGGGCTTGAGGCTCGATCCTAGTGTGCCAGATTGAGAGGAAAACACCATTGAGTGAATTGTAATCAAATTGGGAGAATAGAAGGTGTAGGAAATATTAGAGGAGGCAGTCGTCAAGGAGAAACATCCTGGATCTTCTTTTCAAGTCATCCTTGCGTGTACTAGTCATCATGAGTGGCTAATTCTATCCTTTGGGATTGGGAGTAATTTGTTCGAACTTTTACGCATTGAGGTGATATTTAAATATAATATAATGTTATGTTCTTGATTGATTATTGGTATTGTTGTTTTGTTTCTAACTCTTGATTTAGAATCTTAAATCTGACTATAAAGTATTTTTATGGTTCTGACCTAAACAACAATACTTAACATATTTGAGTGTTAGGAATAGACTTGAGATGTTAATTGCTATTAATGTTTGAGCTTGATTATAAGTTGTTTTAATAAATATGCAAGGAATCGATATTTAGGAAACATTCTTAATAATTTTATATGCGAGGAATCGATTTAAATGAATTTTATATGGGCATCAATTTCAATCAAAGAACATAATGTTAACATGTTAATCAAAATACATAAGAGTGAGACAGATGAAACCTAATCCCTATTTTTCCAACTTGAAGCAGTCAATTCTTTGCCTGTTTTCTTATTAATCATCGTCAACACAACACTTTCAACACACTTTTTATTGTTTTGTTTTATATTTAGAGAATATTGTACTTGATAATTCAATTGTTCCTTATGGGATCAGTATCCGTCCTTAGGGACAAATTATTACTTTTGACAACGCGGTGCACTTGCTGTAAAAAGTCATCCACGATCTGAATTGTTCTGGGGTCATCAAATCTGGTTTCAACACAACACATAACTTAAACAAAAACTAAACAAAACACACAAAAGTAAAACATAGTAAGTAATATTGAGTTCACTCCCAACAAACGCTTGTTTAACTTCATATAGCTTGACGCTTATTTGTATCTCTTTCAACAAAATCATCGTGATGAGCCTTTCAATTTCACCACCTAAATAAGACTTCAACCTTTGACCATTGATAACCCAACTTTTTGTGTGACATTAGATCCTTCAACTTCAGTGCTCTATAGGATTTAACAAGTGTTATTCTGGTTGTCCTTCCTCATCCATGTTACTTTCTTCTTGAATTATATCAATATAAGGGGTAGACGTAGTTGTAAATTCTTTTTCTAACTTCTCCTTGTTTTTCTATTCTTTTCTTATTTCTCCTTGTTTTGTTTTCTTTTCTTACTTCTATTTTTCTTATTTGTCTTCTTAATTTCTAAATCTAACTGCAATTCATATATAGAAACTTGTTCTTTTAACATCATATATCATAGGATAACTAAAGCAAGGATTAACACAAAAAGCATATAATAAAAAAATAAATATTTCAATTTGTTTTTTTAAATAAAACAAAAACCAAAAAATTTAAAATTTAAAATAAAGAAAAAACTAATTTGTTTTTGTAAAAAGAAATTAAAATAAAGAAAAAAATAACAAAATTTAAAAAAAATAAAATACAGAAACACAAAAAATTTAAAATAAAATAAAATAATAAAACTATTTTTTTAACAAAATAAGAAAAATATTAAAAAATAAAAATAAAAAATAAAAGTAAAAACTTACTTAAAATAAAAAAAAATACTAAGAATAAAATAAAATAAACATAAAATAAAATAAAACAGTAGCTTATAATAAAGAACTAACTAAAATAAATATAAAATAACTGTGTAAACTAAAATAAAAACTAAAATAAAATAAAATGTAATAAAAAAAAACTAAAATAAAATAAAAACAAAAATAAAAACAAAAATGAAAGCTAAACAAAATAAATATAAATATACTAAACAAAAACTAAATAAAATAAATACACTAAACAAAAAATAAATAAAATAAAATAATAAATACACTAAATAAAATAAATGTACAAAACAAAATCTAATACACTAAATAAAATAAATACACTAAATAAAAACTAAATAAAATAAATACACTAAACAAAAACTAAATAAAATAAAATAATAAATACACTAAACTAAAATAAACTAAATAAAAATAAATAAAAACAAAAACAAAAACTAAATAAAATAAATAAATAAATTAAACAAAAACTAAATAAAATAAATACACTAGCCAAAATAAAAAAATAAAAACTTTAAAAAAATATTGAGATCTAAAAAAAAAAGAAAAACATAAAAAAAATATTCACATCTAAAAAAACCAACAACTTTTTAAAGTATTTACATATAAGAAAAAACAAAAACTTTAAAAATATTATCAATATTTAACAAATTATACTTTCAAATTTTAAACAAGACTATTTAACGGAGTCAAAAACTTGATGACTCTTTTTTTACAGTAAGGTTATCGAGTCAAGAGTAATAATTTATCTCTAAGGACGAATATCGAACCCACAAGAAACAATTATTTAAAATCCTAATAGTACCATTCACTAAGTATAAGAATATGTACAATAATTTGATTTGAAGGATATTGACATAAGTTTGCATGAAAATTAAATAAAAGCAAGTAAATGATTTGGATGAGTCAATTGGAAAAATTGAAAATGAGATTAATCATTCTTTCTCGTAGTTTCAATGAATAAAAACATATAACATTCAATCTTGATTGACATTGATGCACATATAAATATCGTTTAAATTAATTCATTGCATACAAAATTATTAAGAGAGTCTCTCTTAAATATCAATTATTCGCATATTCATAAAAACTTCTTATCATTATGAACAAATGTTATACAACAATTAACATTTCAAATTTATTCATTGCATTCAAATATGTTAAGAATCATCATTTAGGTTAGATACTCAGAAGTTCTTTCCAGTTAAATTTAAGGATCAAAACAATGAACAGTTTCAAGCTTTGAGAATAAAATAATAATATCAATCATCAATCAATAACTAAATATTATAAATAAATATGATCTCAATACATAATAGTTTGAACAAATTACTCTCAATCCCAAAGGAAAAAAAATTAGCCATTCATATTGGCCATTACAAGCATGGAAAGTAAGAAAAGAAGATCCATGATGTTTCTCCTTGACGGTTGTCTCCTCTAGGATTTTCTATCTCTCCATATCCTCTCAATGATGTTTGGGGTTATGCCTCAAGCCTTCTATTTAACCTAATTGGGCTTAGAAAGAAATATGCACCTTCATGTTATGATAGGCAATTAATGTAACAACTCCGTAGGAGCAGACAAGGGGAAGGGTATCATAGAAACAAAGAACCTTATAAGAAATCATATTCTCCAAGTGAAGAGGTCTTCCATCACCACCATAATATGGATCAATACCTTAGCTCCTCCTACCCTAGGAAGGACTGCAAAAGTGAGGGTTACCGTTCCAAGCCACAATCTAAGGATTTAAAAACAAAAACAAACTATGTTGAAGAGCATGAGAGAAATAAGAAGCGCGGGGATGAGATGAAACACTTTCTTAAAATTAGGAAATAAGGAAGAAATTTATATAGATGGAGAAAAGGAATATGTCAGGATAAATAAATAATTTAGAGATAAATTAGAATCTCTCAAAAAGAAAGAACAATCTTCATATGAAGAAAATCCACATGAGGAAGTTCAAAATATATACAAACACCCACTAGAGCCTCTTCAAGAAAAACTAAACATAAAAGCACATGATAAATCTCCTTCCTCAATAGAAACACAACTGCACTTTGAACAATCTTTGTCTGGAGCCGAATCACGCCTTGCTACAACTATTTCTAAAGTGAAACTTAGTGAAATGAAGTTTTCGAATCTCACTACAAGAAAATAACAATTTAGTCACCGAATTTAGCGACTGAAAATAAGTGGTTGCAATTTGCGACCGAAATAGCCTTCAAATACCTTCAGTGATAAATCTGCGACCCAAATAGTGACCGAATGAATTGTTAATGATCTTAGTTAGTTTTGCGACCGAATCAACGACCGAACATGAGAGTCACAAAAGCATCGGTCGCTAAAGTGGTGGCTGTTTTGAATAAATTGAAAAAAATATATTTGCGACCGAATTAGCTACCAAATATGTTTATTTTTTAGCCACTGATTTTCT
>Ga0123342_1007676_pt1 | contig 14117 bp, 10 predicted proteins | sample Turbeawhitnodule_FD_89960 | JGI IMG/M metagenome (GOLD analysis project Ga0123342, IMG submission 89960) | Root nodule microbial communities of legume samples collected from Mexico - Turtle bean Mexico white nodule | ecosystem: Host-associated > Plants > Roots > Nodule | place: Mexico: Nepantla...
AATTGACTTCTTGTAAGCCTTTGAGGTGGGCTACCAACTCCTTGAGCGTCTAGCACTTGAGCCTCTTCCTCTTCTTGTCCTTGAGTATTGGCCTCCATTTGGTCTTGAACTTGATCTCCATCAGATCGAGTATTGTCTGGAACACAACCACTTTTGACTAAGACCGAGTATTCTTTGGACACAACCATTCTTGGCTACAACTACTCTTGATTAAGCACAAATATTCTTTGGAACCAACCACTCCTGACTAAAATACTTTGATTACAAATGGTGTAATTTATAAGATCAAATGTTGCTAGCTAAAAGATGATAACATCCTAAGATGGATACAAGATGATAAACACTTCTTTTAGGTTATTGTGAATACATTAAGTGTTCTAACTCACACAATAAGGCCTAAGGATTGCTAAAGAGCTTTACTGTTCTTGTCATAATTGTCAACCTTTTTCTTTAAAGAGGTATTCTTTATATTGCAAATTTTTTTGGAGCCATTGTAAGACAAACTGATTATTTTCTTCTTCAAATATTGTCTATCCACACTGGGAGATTACAGACATATAACTTTGTTTGAGTACATATCATCATCGTATATCTAAGCTTTTTGCTTATTAAATAAAGTTATACGAACATAAGTTTCTTTGTTTCTATCGAATAAATGAAGTACTTGCATATAATATGATAGTTTGTAAAGACATGTTTTACACTTTAGTGTAAGCACTTTAGACAAAGTGAAAACACATTTCGGAAGAAACACTTGATGTGGTGAAACATTTTCTTAGATTTAACTTTATCCTAAGCTTTGATACCACTTGATTTCAAAGTTTGAAGAGGTCACAGTTCAACACATACGCCGAGAGAATAATGTCTGAGCTGACATGTTATCTCGTCTTGCTACCGCCACCAAAAAGGGAATTCACTGATCGGTTGTCTATGTAACCTTATCTAAACCCAGTGTGGAGTGACATTGCAGGTACCCCCTCCCGTTCGGGTCACCTGAGCGAAGGAGGAAGCTTGAAAGGAACTCAAAGGATACCTACACGTCAACAATTGTACAACCCGCAATAGGTACTATTTGGGCCCCTTAGCTCATACAAGTACGAATAATAAATTAAAGATTAAAAATAAGTTATATTATTTAATCAAGTTAAACTAGAATCTTAGGTTGTGTTTAGATTGAGGAGATGATTTGATGGAGTCGATTTGTAGTGATTTGAGAGGAAAGTGTAAAGAAAGTGAAGTTGTTTGGATTAAGGTATGTTAGAGTGGATTTGTGAGAAAAATTTATTGAAGTTTGTGAGGGATTGATGGTTGTAAGAAAATTTTTAATTTTTTAAAACTGTATAAAAGGTAAGTTGACAAATTTAACCTTATTTTTAAAAATATTTGAATAATAAAATATGAAATAATTTTGTATAAACTTGAATTAATTAAATTTTTATTCAATATCATTAAATAATTATTTAAAAAAAATTACAAATTACTTAACATATGAAAAGTTATCATAAAATAAAATTTGTAGTTATAAAGTTAAGAAAGTAATAAATTTTAAAAACTTTTATTTCAACTTAAAATAAATTTTGATGTAAAAAACATAATTTTATTTTTATTCTTTCGTAGTTTTTATATTTATATTACTAATTTATTTTCTTTTACTATTATTATATAAATACATTTATATTATTATTATATAAATATATTTATTTAATTATTATATTATATTATATATATTATAAAATTTATAACACAGTGGATTATGTTTAATATATAATCTCTTATGTTACAAATTTGTATAACATAATCGATTTTGATAATCCATTGATTATCTTATAAAATTTGTAACATATTACATATCAAACAATAACGTAATTTATTATGTTATAAAATTTATAATTAATTATTTTATTTTTATTAATAATATAAATATATATAATATTTTTTATTGTAATATATATAGTGTTATTTTATGTGTATAAAAAAAAGGGTAATTTTGACTTTTTAACAATAAAATGTAATTTTTTTTAATTTTCTTAACTTTTCTTCGATTAATAGAGAGGAGTGATTTCATTTCGTGAATCTTTGTAGTATTTAAATAGATACGAACGTAACAAAATTTTACCTTTCTATTCGAGTGAATCGTGTTCACTCGAATCCAAACTAAACATTAAAATATGATTTTCCTCATTCAACTGTTAGTTCGTTTTTATCAATAAAATAAATATAAGATATTTTAGGAATACACCTCAATCTTCTTCCAATTAAACATGTTATATATATATATATATGTATATATCAAAACTTCGTCTATCTGCCATCACGAAACTTCTATCAACCTTCATATTTACAATTTAAAGATTGTCATGACTTCAGTTGTCAAAATTACAATGAAAAAAAACTTTAAATAACTAATGTAATCCTTAAAATATCATTAATAACTAGTATAATTTTTATAGTTTTTGTAGTTTGTTTTATATTTTTTCTCTCAGTTGATTAGCTTATTTAAGGATATCTTAAATCTATGTAAAAGGTTGAATGCGAAACAATCTTCTAAGTATGTTAAAGTTAAACTTTAAAAAATGTATAAGATGAAACTTAATACATATATATAACGTTTAGACTTTTAGTCATATAATAAGCTATTTTGAATGTACGAATTTGCATATATAGATGAATTTAAGTATAGTAGTGTAGGTATTTTTTGTATTATATATTATTTATTTAAAGTAAGATTTCTGTTAGATCAAATTTATCTAATAGAAACAAAACCCTACACTGATATGTGCCATCATTGTGTGAATGGAAAAAATAATCTCATACGTGTCAACTTGCAAGAAAATTGTTAGAAAAATTTTGTGGTTTGAGAATTTAATCCTTTTTTTTTTTATGAAGTACTTGACAACATATTTAATTTAATTTTTATTAGGTTCTATTTTTTATACATTCTACTATTTTTTCTCTGTTTTACCATTTAAAGATACATGTTTTTTTTATGCAAGAATCCGATTGAAGGGAATGTTATGCAAAAATAGTTCCATTTAGTTCAAAAGGAAAAAGATGAAATAAGCCGGTATTACAGTTACAAATTAAAACATTAAGACATATAACACAATTAGAGCTTAGTAACAATACATAAAATACCATTATTCAATCACATATTTGACGTATAAAATGATAATGCTGACTTTTGTAGTAATTCTTTTAGAAAAAATATATAAAGTGGTTTGTAAATTGTAATTAGCTTATGGAGCAACATATTTAAAGTATATCTTTATAAACAATTATAATATGAAATTAAAAAAAAATACAATTTTCAATGTATTGATGGTATAAAATATTTTATATTATTAATTGTTTAAAAAAAATACTATGAATATAAATTTTAAAGTAATTATTACACAAGTTAATGATATATTTATATAGTAATTCACAATAAAAATGTTATAGTATTCTACACGTATAATATATTTAAACTAAATTCTTAAGATAAATTGTCCAATCCAAAGGAGTGTTCAACAATAAAATATGAGTTGACTGATTACATCACTAAATCCAAACTAACAAAACATTATCTTCATTTGTTTGAATATTAAATTTATATTTTATAATCCAATCATCCAGCGTCCTTGATTACTCATATTTTTATTTATTTATTTGATTTATATTATTTACTTTTCTTTATTATTTTTTATTTTTTATATTTTCAATAAGTTCTATGTTTATATTTTAAATATTTTTGAGTGTTGATTCTGCATTGAATTTGGATTATTGTAAAAACATTTATTAAAATTTTCGGCTTTTATTTTTTTTTATTGGACATTTAGCCGAAAATTTAAATCAAACCAATTCGTTTTTCTTTATTTGGTTCAAGATTAATGACAATATTTTGTCAAAATTAAAGTAAACTAATTCTAACAATTTTGAAAGGTTGAATTTCCATTTTCTTTTAAAATCAAATTTAGTCGATGTAAGATTAATGATAATAAATTAAAATTTTACATAAGGTGAATATTCTATATCTATATATTGTGATAATAAAAAAAATACTTATGCATAAGATTCTAATATTTTGTTTGGTTGAGGAAGGAGAAAGATGGAAAATAAACTTAACAGAAGAAAAACTGGACATAGGCTAAAACATCAAATGTTTTTTCTCCTGATCTTTTTAAAAGACAAATTTGTATAAATGAATTGGGCTCACCTTGGGGTCCAAATAGAAGAATAAGCTAGAGTAGGGTGTGCTTAGTAATTTGAGTAGGGTGTGCTTAGTAAATTGGGCTTGTGCCAAGCCCACCTTTCATGACATGTGCACCTAGGTTTAGGGTTTCTTTGACCAACCTTTTAGAAGGTTTTCCACAAATAACACCCCTACCCCTCCCACTCTTGTTCCCCAAGTCACTCTCTCTTATATAAAGGGTGTCTTACCTCATGTATTTTTACAATTGAAATTGAATAGAAAAGAAACTATGCTTGAGTGATTAGTGAGCTTTGTCTCCTAAAGTTCTTGGTCTTATCTTGAGTGTAGTGCACCTCAAGTGGTGACTCCTCACCACTCATCTTGGAACCATCCACAATTCCAAGTGGCGTGATTCTTTGCTCCATTTTCCATAAGCTTTCTTCATCTCTTCATCTTTTCCTTTCTTATTTGTGCCATTTCCCTTCCCTTTTATATCCTTGGGTTCTTCCATCTTGTTTCTTTCCATTATATGTTTTTATTTCCGCACCTCATCATCATCAACACCATATAATTGTGTTTTTCTCTTTGCCGTCTAGAAGTGAACCTTCACACTTACTTAACTACTTGGTTAAGTTCGTGTCCAGTGGGAATCTTCTTTGGGTTTCTCACCAAAATTTCCAATTCAAAAAATCCTAAACAAAGTGCAACCTATAAAATGGACAATCCTAAAATCAACTCACATAAGCTCTTGAAGCCAACTTGACCTTGACCAATCAAATCAAAGAATTTTCTGATCCATGCTCATTGTGAAGCTAAAAAAGAATCTTTAAAGGATGAAATTGCTAGTTTGACTGCTGAAAGGTTATCATTTCAAGGTGAAATCAAAAGGTTAAAGGGAGGCCTAACTGATTTATCTGCTGCCAAACATGTTGATGTCGAGAAGATAAATCAATTAGACCTTAAGATAAGTAAGTTGGAGAAAGACCTCTGAGAACTTTGTTGTTGATCAACATAAGCTATATTTTTCCAAAGCTCTTCAACAAGACAAATATTTTTACAAGATTCCTTTGGATGAAGGAAATTTTGATGTGGACAAGGATTTTCACAATGGCGAGCTCATTCCAGTTGATGACATTCCTTATGATGAAGCATAAGAAGGAGAAACCGCACATGATGATGAGAATGTTGACGTTGAAGAATGACTTAGTTTTAATATCTTTTTGTTTTTTGTAATACCTCTCGGTCATTAGTTACCGGTTTGTTACATTTTGATTTGGCCTTTGTTTGTCATTTTTGAACTTATTAGACTTTAATATAATAGTTTTAGCATCATAATTTTCTTATCAACCTTTCAACTTTCGGCCATTCAACATGATCAGCCTATAAAAAAATTTATGTGAAAATGGCTAACTATTTTGAACTTGTCTTTTAAAACGAAATAGGCTTTAAAATGAAATAGGCTTGGGGATTTTCGACCTCTAGGCGTTTTCAAGTTATAATAAAAGAAATTAGGTAAAAATGGTTAAATGTTTTTAAACCTTTCGACCTCTCGACCTTTTAACATTTTTGATGTATCAACTTGTGATAAAACAAATCATGTAAATATGGTTAAATGTTCTTAAACCTTTCGACCTTTCTACCTCTCGGAGTTTTTAAACAAATCATGAAAAAATGATTAAATGTTTTTATGAGAGCTTATATTTGGTTAAGAACATTTGGTTAAATTGTTTTCCAAAACCAATCCACTGGTATCGAAGATAAGACATTTTTTGTCGAAAGATTTGTTCTTTCTCTTAATCAGAAAAGTTTATCTTAAATAACATTTACTTATTATTGGAACGTCATTGACTTGAACAAGAATCTATTTACACATGAGAAACTATCTTTGACCAAAAGATTTTATATACAATGATCGATGCTTGATATTACACACAATTCTTAGCTAAAATAAAACCTTATGTGACTTGCATTCCATGTTCTCAGTATTGCCTTTTCATCTAGTGTTTCCAATCTATAAGCTCCATTTTGTAGATTTTCAACTATTCTGAACGGGTCTTCCTAGTTTGGTGCTAATTTTCCTTGGGTTGAATCTTTTCTTGCTTCAGATCTAATTCTCCACAATAAATCTCCTTCGTTAGAAACTCTCAGGTTGACTTTTTCATGCTCTTCTCTTCACTGTCTCTTCTCTTATTTTTGCTTTCTCTCGTAGTTCTTCAATCAAGTCCAAATATGTTCTTAAACATTCATTATTTATGTCCCAATCTTCTATTTGTCTTTGCAAAGTTGGTTCACTTACTTCAGTTGGTATTATGACATCAGTACCATATGTGAGGTTGAATCAAGTTTCTCTAGTTGTTGTTTGTGGTGTGCATCTATATGCCTATAGTATTTCAGGTAATTTCTCAACCCATAACCCCTTCAAATTTCCAAGTCTTCTTTTCAACTGGCCCATAATGACTTTGTTGGAGGACTCCGCTTGTCCATTCGTTTGCGGATGTTCAACCAAAGTTGTTAGTGACTTAACTCCTAAATCTGCATAGAACTCCATAAGTTTTTTATCAGTAAATTGTCGGCCATTGTCAGTTATAATAGTATGTGGGATATCAAATCTACAAATTATATGTTTCCACACAAATGTTTGAACTTCTATCCAATTTGTGAAGTAATCTACTGCAACAACCAAAAACTTTGTTTGTCCTCTTCCTAAAGGGAATGGGCTTAGAATGTCCATACCCCACTTTGCAAACGGCCACAATGAAATAATTCCTTGTAAATCATGAGAGGGTATGTGATTAAGATGGCCAAACTCTTGACATTTCTTACAAGATTTGACATATTCATTAAAATCTTCTCGGGCAGTTGGCCAATAATATCCAACATGCAAAACTTTTGTTGCCATCATTTGCGCACCCCAATGTAGTCCACAAAGTCCCACATGAAGCTCTCGGATAACATACCCGGCTTGCTCTTGAGAAAGACACTTTAATAATGGAGTTAAATGTCCCCTCTAGATGTTAGTTGATTTTAGGATTGTTCATTTAGGTGACACTTTAGATTTATGATTGAGATTTTTAGGCAATTAATAGTGAAAACCTAAGGAAAATCCCTACTGGACATTAAATTAACAAAGTGGTTAAGTAGATTTGAAGATTCATTTCACAAAGGCAAAAGGAAAAAGATAATTATAATGTGAAGATGATGACAATTATAGGTGCAGAATTAACAAGGAAAGCAAGAACAAAATGCAAGAACCGAATTGACAAAAGGAAACCAAATGAAGAACATATTTATGAATTGAATGGAATGAAAAAGACTCCAAGATAAGTGTTGGAAGCTGCCACTTGAGAACTCTCAAATTCTCACAAGATAAGACTAAAGACTACGAGGAACAAGCCGCATTAGCATCTCACACAAAATGTGCAAAGTAACTTTTCTCTATTTCATTCAACTTGTAAAATACACTAGGTAGCCCTTCTATTTATAGGTGAAGGAGCCTTGGAGAACAAGCTAAAAGGGTAGGATGGGAAAAGGAAAAAAATGGGTAGCGTTAGGGTTTGACTAAGTCAATCCCGCATCCTAGGCTTGTTCTTCTAGAAACTAGGTTAAAATGCCTTCCAAAAGGGCAACAAACAAGCTAAAATGCTACCCACACCCCTTATTATGCTAATGGTACCTTATTCTAGCCTATCTTTGCTATTTGGACCCCTAAAGTGAGCCCAATTATTTACAACATATTTGTATCTTATAAGAAGACCAGTAGGAAGAATAGTAGGTGCTCTGGTCTTTGTCCATTTCTCCCTCTGGTGAGGTCTTCACTTGCATGTTGAGATGACTTCTTATAATTGAATGGTCATTTGTATCCTTGGTCATCTTTTTGTGGGCTTGGTTTGTATCACCTCTTGTATAACACATCTTCTATTATGAAAAATTTGGCGGCCTTTCTTGCAATTTTGATATCATTTTGAACACCTTGATCTTGATTATTGATTACTTCTTTATAAAATTTGATTCACACATCTTTTGTTGTTGTAATTGTCAAACACTCTTCAACTCCAACTGTCGGACTATTCATGGTCTGTTATATAATTGAATTATGCTGAGTCTGCCTTCGTTGACTTGCCAGTTTAGACAATGAATCCGCTCTTGAGTTTTGTTCTCTTGGAATGTGCTCAATCTCGACATTACTAAAGTTTTGCATGATGTTTAAAAATTTATGATAATATCTTAGTAACAAAGGATCTTGTACCTAATACTCACCTTTTATGTGTCCCACTATTAGTTGAGAATCACTTTTGCAAGTAACCTTTTGGGCTCCCATGTATCTGCGAGAATTAATTCTGCAATTAAAGCTTCATATACAGATTGATTATTTGAAGTTTTGAATTCGAATTTCAAGGCCATCTCTAGTTGAAAATGTCCTGGTCCTTCTAGTACGATTCCTGCTCTTCTTCCCTTCTTGTTTGATGATCCGTCAACATATAAAATCCATGCTTCTTGCTCAAATGTTGTTGTCGACAACTGTATAATGAAATATGCAAGAGATTGCGCTCTAATAGTTCCTCGTGGTTCATATTTGATTCCAAACTCTGAAAGCTCCACTGACCATGCCACCATTCTACCTGCAAGTTATGGTTTTCTTAAATTTTTTTCTAATGAACAGTCGGTCCTCACAATTATTTGATGATTCAGAAAATACGGTCGGAGACGTCTTGCTATATACACAAGGGTAAGGGCTATTTTTTCAACTAGTTGGTATCTAGTTTCGGGATTTTGTAGGGCTCTGCTCACGAAATATATTGATTTTTGCTTTGGGTACTCTTGGATTAAGGCTACTCCTATGGCTTCGTGTGAGGTTGCTAGATATACAATGATGGGTTGGGTTGACACAGGTTTAACTAGGATTGGAGGTTCATCTATCATTTTCTTAATTGTAGAGAAGGTTTGTTTACACTGCTCATTCCATTTGAAGGCTTTCGCTTTTCTCAACAACTTTATTATTGACTTTGATCTCTCGGCAAGTACTGGAAAAAATATTGCCAAAGCATTTAGTCTTCCTACCAACCTTTGTACTTCCTTCAAATTTGTCGGGCTTCTCTTGTTCAAAATTTCTTCGCATTTATCTAGATATGCTTCAATGCCTCTGTTAGTCAACATGAACCCTAAAAATTTTCCACCTTTCACGCTAAAATCACATTTTTCAGGATTCAGTCGTAGATCATACTTTTTTGTTTTTGCAAACACTTCTTCAAGATTTTTCACATGTTCATCCACCACACATGACTTAACAATCATGTCATCCACACACACCTCCATATTTCGCCCAATTTTCTCTTTAAACACCTTATCCATCAACCTTTGGTACGTTGCTACGACGTTTTTTAGACCAAAAGTCATAACTTTATAACACTAATTTGTCATTTGAGTGGTGAAAGTTATCTTAGGTTTAGGGTTTAGGGTATATCTGACTTGTACATTTGTATTTGATTGTAACCAGAATAAGCATCTAGAAAAATCATCATGGCCTAATCGGAAGCTCCATCTACCAATCTATCAATACAAGGCAGTGGATACGAATCTTTCAGACATGCCTTATTTAGATTCGTGTAATTAGTACATATTTTCCACTTTCCACTTGGCTTTTTACAAGCACCACATTTGCCAACCAAGTTGTGTATTGGGCTTCTTGGATCAAACCAGCGTGCAACAACTTTTCAGTTTCTTCAAAAGTTGCCCTTTGCTTTTCTTCTCCCATCTTCATTCTCTTCTGAGCTACCAGCTTCGCTTCTCGACATATGGACAACTTATGGGAAATAACATCAGGATCTATTCCCGATATATCAATTGCCTTCCATGCAAAAAAATCCTTATTTCCCCTTAACGTTGCAATCAACCCGTTTATCAACTCATGAGGCATACTTCCCCCAACATATGTGCACTGCTTCTCATCCTCCCTAGCTGGATAGACTTTGTTTCTTCTCTCGGCTGCATTATCTCCTCATCATTCATTCTTGGGTCTAAATCCACAATTGCCACCAAATTTCTACTCTCCTCCCTCCTTCTCAGCATTCTCGACTCTCAGACTATCTTCAGACTTATCATATAACATTCTCGTGCTGCTCTTTGATCGACATATATAGTTCCTATATTCCCTCTCCCAGCTAGAAATTTCATAGCCAAGTGTGGTGTGGATACTATGGCTCTTAGTTTTTTCAATGAAGCCCTTCCCAACAAAGGGTTATATGAAGTGCATGCATCCATTACCAAATACCCGATTTTAATTGTTTTTGTTGCACTTCCTCTTCCAAATGTTGTTTGAAAATTGATATACCCCTTTGTATTAACTCTTTCACCTAGGAACCTAATTATTTGTTCTTGATATGGTATCATATCTTCTTCCTTCAGGTGCAACTTGCAAAACGTTTCTCAAAACAAAATATCAACAGAATTTCCTTAATCTACAAGAGTTTTCATTACGGCATACTCTGCTATCTCCACCGTTATCAGTAAACAACATTGGTGGTAAACTTCTCTTTTAAAACCATGATTTACAGTCATGGAATTCCTTAAATATCTCTTTCTTGCAGATGAAGACACTCATCCCTTAGCAAAGCCTCTAGAAATGGTATTGATAAAACCTCTAACAGGTCTCCCTAAACTTCGCTCACGACTTTTTCTCTGTTGAGGGTCGAGATAACTTCTTTCGTCTCGTCTGTCCACACTTCATTCTCTTCTTTCATCCCTCCTTTCAACCCTCATGTCGTCCCTCCTGTCAAACCGTTCTTATCTTCTATCGATATACCCCCTACCTTTCAACTCTAGACTTTTCTATTCCTTATTCCTCAGTTTCTTACAAAACGTCTCAACTCCCAGCTTGAATCAATTCTTCAATTCAATCTTTTAAAGCTACACATTCTTCCATATGATGACCATGATCTTTATGGTATTGACAATGTTTGCTTGGGTCAACTCGTTATGGCATTCTTGCTTTCTTTAGTGGTGGAATCATCTCTGTAGCCATTGCTTCTTGTAGTATCCGTTTTCTGTTGGTACTCAACTGTGTATATTGTTGAAATTTTCGGCCACAAGGTTCTTCTCTTGCCCTTCTATATTGATGTCCTCCTTCTTTCTCATTCGGCTTCTTCTCAATTCCTCCATCCACACTTACTTGATTTTGAAACTCCTTCAACTTCTCCATTTGCATAAACTTTGTTGCACGTTGCCTTAGCTCATCAAGATTTGTTGCTGGTTTTTTACAAAGACTATCAAAAAATGGTCCCGGTTTCAAAGCTGTAATCATATGATGCATAGAAACCTTCGGACTTAGATTACGAATACTTAGCGCCACCTTTTCAAAGCGCTCCATAAATAGCCTCAATGATTCTCCCTTTTCCTTCCTTATTTTACCAAAGCAATTGATGTCAAATGATGTGGTCGGCTTGTGGTAAACTGAGCTCAAAATTTTTCAACTAAAGTATCAAAACAATCAATAGACAATGGTGGTAACCGAGTAAACCAACTCAAAGTTGCTCCCTTCAAAGTTGTTGGAAATACTCTGCACAAAATGACATCATTCCATGTATACAAACTTATTTGTGTTGTCTAAACTGCTATATGTTCATCAGGATCCATACTTCTATCATATTTATCCATGGTTAAATTTTTCCAATTTTCAGGTAGTGGGGTTTCTATGATGGCTTCAGAGAAAGGATGTCTTCTTACAGACGTTCTGGCAAATGTGCGGTGCCTACAAGGATCCCAAAGTGGGTGCGAAAATGTTCTTACAGGGCCTAGAAACAAACTTTTTCTCCTCTAGATCTGTTGGCTTCCCGGTCTTCAATCTTGGTTTTGGGCTTTTGGCTATATTGTTCACTGTGTTGGGCTTGGGCTTGGATATAAGTTATGGACTCTTGCTCGCTATGCTGGATCAATTTGAACTCTCGGTCTCTGGTCTCAGTATAAGCTCTCAGATAGGTGTGTGTACCTACAAGGTACTTCGATGATAAAGTCATATCAGATAAATTCCACTCTACTTACCTCTTGGGTTGATCACCTATATAGTACTTTCTTATTGAGGTTTAGACCCAATTGGGCTTTTACTCTTTGTACCTAATATTTATTAAACATACTGCCCGTATTTAGGATTATTTAATGGGTTTCGCTATAGTATTTTACTATTTAATTATTTATTCATTTATGTTTAATTTTAAGTCTTATTATCGGCCTTTCAACCTTTCAGCTATTCGGCCTAGACAGTACTGAAATCACAAATCTTGGGATGAGTACCTTCCCTACACTGAGTTTGCATACAATAGAGTAGTCCATAAGACTACTAATATTTCTCCATTTGAAGTTTTATATGGTTATAATCCTCATACTCCTTTACATTTGTTACCTTTTCCTAATCCACATGAATTTGTGCATAAGGAAGGGGTAAGAAAAGATGAGTTTATTAAGAAATTGCATGAGAGGATTAAAACTCAAATACATAAGAAAACTGAGAAATATATTAGACATAACAATAAGGGGGAGAAAGAGATAGTTTTAAGGAGGGAGACTAGGTTTGGCTTCACCTAAGAAAAGATAAATTTCCTACTCATAAGAAGTCTAAACTTATTCCCCAAGGAGGTGATCCTTTTCAGATCCTCAAAAGAATAAAGAACAATGCATATCAATTAGATACGCCTGAAGAATATGGAGTACTTACTACTACTTTTAATGTTATTAAAGTAACACCTTTTTTAGGTAGCACAAATGATGAGGCAGAAGCTATTGATTTGAGGATAAATCCTCTTCAAGAGGGAGGAGATGATGGCGAGCCCCCGGCAAAGGACCAACCACTAGGGCAATGGGTACAAGAATATAAGAAAATTGGGACTTAGTTACCCTAAACAAAGACATACTCTTATACATGTTTGAAGGAGCCATAACCTAGTGGTATTAGTTAGAATAGGATTTAAATTCCTTATTCAAAACTAGTATAAAGTTTTGGCTTGTATTTTGTCTTAAAAAGACTAGAGTTAGGATAATGGTTTTTAAACCTGCCTAGGGTTTAATTGGGCTCAATTATGACACATCTTAAACCCTAGGCCATGCATATTGGACCTTGTATGCCTAAGTTAAGCACATTGATCACATTGCCTTCACACTTGCCATGTGACTTGGTTTAGGCACCTAATTTAAATTAAAACTCCCAACATTTCTTTTGTATTTTGGTTGGACCCTATAATTATAAATAGGGATGCTTGGCTCTTGAAATTTCAGATAAAATATATTAGATATGCTGCCCATATTGCAAGCAAATATCTCCTTGTCTCTTTTTTCTAAGGTAGATATCTTGTTTGATCTCTCTCTCTCTCTCTCTCTCTCTCTTATTTTCTTGAAGTGCTTAGACCTAACCTATCATTCTCTACACTTCTCACAACACTCCAAGTATCCAAAAGTTCTTTGCAGCTCCTACTTGACCTTCATTTTTCATTACTTCCGCCAATCCATTCTACAAGTCAAGAACCAAGCTAATCCGTGGAGGTTTGAAGCTATCATCAAGGAGGAGAAAAGTACATAGAAAATTTATACTAGATCTCCCTTTTTTCAAAATCTACTTTCAGTTGCTTAACTACACTAGTTATGCACACACTTATTAACATAAGAAAAGATTACAAAAGATCAAGAACTACTTTCTTTCACCTTACAAGAAATTCAACATAAAATTGTAAAACCCTATTACAAAAACCTTCATTGAACATGTTGAACCAAGTGGTGTTCAAGCTTTGAAGAATCCAAACCCTTTGAAGGATGTTGAAGTCTTGGCTGAGCTTGCTGTTGTTGTGCTGTTTTAGTTAGGATCTGGGGTAGATTGTGTATGTAATCCACCTTTTGATTGAATCCAAAGCATAGGCATTCTCAATCTTTTTGAAAGAAAAATGTTTTTCAAACTAAGTTAAAAACA
>Ga0123342_1007677_pt1 | contig 14116 bp, 20 predicted proteins | sample Turbeawhitnodule_FD_89960 | JGI IMG/M metagenome (GOLD analysis project Ga0123342, IMG submission 89960) | Root nodule microbial communities of legume samples collected from Mexico - Turtle bean Mexico white nodule | ecosystem: Host-associated > Plants > Roots > Nodule | place: Mexico: Nepantla...
CCCAAAAACTCACAAACAATCAATGAAAAGTGCATGACTAATTTTCATCTAATAGAAGATAAAAACAGAAAACAAAAATATTTTGTTCCTTGAAAACAAATAAACCTTGGAGAGATGCTCCCAGAACATACCGAAAACACCATAGTTTCTCAAGATTTTCCCAATCACTGATCCAAAGCCACTGCAAAAAAAACCCCAAAAAATCCACAAACAATCAATGAAAAGTGCATGATTAATTTTCATCCAATAGAAGATAAAAAAGAAAACATAAAAGGAAGTATTTTGCGAAGTGAGAATTTTTTCAGAAGAAATCCCAATGCCATCAAGATTTAACGCGATATGGAGTCCTGATAAAACAACAAATGAATGAGAATTGGAAAAATCAAAAGAGAGAAAAAATAGCAACATGAACATATAGAAAATGAGCAAAACGTATAGAGGGAGAAAATACGCATGTTTTCAATCCAAAGTTCAATCTCCTCCACTCTCTTAAACAAACATCTAGTTTCTCAATCAGTTTTTTTTTTTAAATTTAACATTAAGACTCCTTTTTTTCTCAATTTTTAATTTAAGTAATATTTTTCAATTTTACCATTTCGAAACTGTTGTAACTGTTCAAGTAGTTACAAAATAATTAAATAAAATAATAAAAGAGAACCAACCAAGAACGTGATGTGCAGAAACAAAACTTACCAGATATTGATTTTAAAAAATAAAAAAATATTAATTTTTTTCAAAAAAGAAAAGCAGTTTTCAAAATCAAATATAATAAAAATTGTAGTATATTTAGTAACTGCTCAGAAAAATGACAAAATGACTGAAATATCCAAAATAAAATAATAAAATAAATATTAAAATGAGGATAAAATAGAGAAACAATTTATGTAAAAAGAAAAAACAGTTAAGAGGGGAATCCCCTTTATATATAGTTATATATTATTATTAATATTATTATTAACATTATTAATATTATTATTATAATTAAAATTATTATAAATATTATTATTAATATTATAAATATTATTATAAATGTAATTAATATTATTATAAATATTATTATGAATATTATTAATATTATTAATATTATTATGAATATTATGAATATTATTATTAATATTATTAATAATATTATTAATATTATTATTAATATAATTAATATAATTAATATAATTATTAATATTATTAATATTATTATTCATATTATTAATATTATATTAATATTATTAATATTATATTAATATTATTAATATTATATTCATATTATATTCATATTATTAATATTATATTCTTATTATTAATATTAATATTAATATTGTTAATATTGTTAATAATAATAAGTATAATAAAAATCACAATCATACTAAAGCATTTGCTTGGTGTAGTGGTTAAATTTTCTTTAAGTTATCTGAAGGAACTTGGCTTTGAAGCCCATTGATTGCAAATTTTATATTTTGGTTCCAAAATTTTATTATAATATTGTTTTCATTTATTTTTTAAAAATTGTCAATTAACTTTAAACATATGTTAAGAAAGTGAAACAATTTACATTTTGACAATTTAATTTACTTGTTGTTTGGATTAGTCTGACATTATCAACTTTGTTCTTTCAATGAATGAATGAACTCATCTTTTGATTATTATATTTCTCAATTTTAATTATATTATGAAATTAGTTTATGTTATAACTTATATATATATATATATATTATGAAACATAATATCAAATTAATTAATATTATAAAATCAAATTATAAAATCAAATTATAAAATAGAATTAAATAAGGTATTATAAATGTTGAAAATAAAATTAAAGTTTAATTATAATATGAAATTAAATAAAATTATGAAATCAAATTATAAAATAGAATTAAATAAATTATTATAAATATTAAAAATAAATTTAAATATTTAATATTCAAATTGTGACAATTATAAATGTCATACTATACTGTATTAAGTGGCGGTTAAAACTGCCACTATTTACGTTAGAATTGGTTTATCCAGTTTTAAAATTACGACATTTATAACTGACGCCAATTGCACGCTTAAAACCGTCACTTTATACAATGCATACTATGTGGCGGCAAGAATTCTGGCTGTACGCGATACCGCCACAGACATATAATGCGACAGTTAAAAACGCCAGTTTTTGCGAAAATAACCGCCGCATTATACACGTTTTTTTGTAGTGTATACAACTTTTTTCTTTTCAAACTTCCCAAACGATCATGGTGAGCTAGAAATGTTCAAGGTGTTCCAAAGATGGGCTAGAGTGAAAGAGGTCTTCATTGCACGAAGACCAAACAAATGGGGAAGGAGGTTTGGGTTTGTGAGGTTCTTTGGAATGAGAAACATGGGGCGTTTGGAGAGAGAGCTGGATCAGCTCTATATAGGGAACAAGAAGCACTTTGGGAATGTGCCAAAATACTGTAGACAGCAACATGGACCAGGTAGGGTGGAGGGGAGGACTCCGAGAGAACCACACAGGGAGAGGAAGAATGAAACATGGAAGCAAGAGCAACAAAACTACGAGCCTATCCGGGAACAGAGAAGGGAGGAGAAGTGGGTGGCGAGGAATGGAAACAGGTCATATGCTGAAGCTGTAATAGGTGAATCGTAAGAGCAGTGGAAGGGCCAGAGTATCAAAGCACAACAATGTATCATGCCGTGGATAGAAAGAAGCGTTGTGGGGAAGCTTAGAGATGACTTGGACGTTGACCAGCTAGGGGAGGAGTTAGTGAAAGGGGGTATGAATATGGTTAAAATGAGGCCTCTGGGTGACAACTTAGTTCTGCTTACGCCAAGAGCAGGGGAGAGTTTGGAGGACGTTATAAAGCTTAACAAGGAATGGGTTGATAGTATTTTTGGTAGTGTCAAACCTTGGTCAGTTGCCAATAGCCCGAGCCATAAGACAGTGTGGGTGAGATGTTATGGGTTGTCATTTGCATTCTGGAATAGGGATTGCTTCACTAAAGTAATTGGTCTTATGGCTCCTTCGGCTACGCTTAAGGCTGTTGCGGATTCTACTACGTCATGGGAGTTACTGGAATATGCGCGAATACAAGTGCGAATCTTAAAACTGGAGAGTGAGAAGATGGCGAAATGTGTGAAGGTCAATAATCAGTTGTGTAATATTCTTATTGAAGAGGAATCCCCGGAGCCTTATGGAGGAAGGTGTAAGAACAAATACCCATCATCTGAGTCGACGGATAGTGTTTCTTCCTTAGAAACCTATATAGAAGAGACGGACTTCTCCGTGAACAATGACGAGGAGGTGAATAGGTTATGGGAGATGGAGGGCCGCCGTTCAAATGGGGAGGAGAAAGGGAAAGAGAGAATGGTAGAAGATGAACAATACCCACATAAGACAAAATCACCTTTGTGGGCTCTTTGTCGAAAAGTAAAGAAGGACAGAGGTCAGAAGGAAAAGTAATAACGAATAGGGAAAGCAAGGGGCAAAAGGGATTGATAGGAGTTGACTTGGTGGTTGGTTTTGAATTAGTCTGCGGAGCAGATTTTGAGGGGACTTCTATACAAGCTGACCTGGCAACAATGGTAGTGGAAATTGAGTGCAAAAATAACCTTAATGAAAACTCTGGGGCTTAGGGCCTCGAAGGAAAGTTGGTGGTTCCATTAGTAGAGGGAGGGCCCTTTTCTGCAACCCAGCAAGAAGAAGAAGTTGGTGGGTCCGTGATTAGGCCATTTGGAGAGGAACCCCGACAGCGGAACGCTCCTGGTTACACCTGCACACCATTTGGAGACTGCTGGTTACACCTGCACACCGTGTAGAAGCTCCATAGGAGGGCCGAGAGTGAGTGGTAGTAAAGCATCACATATGGCAACCTCAGATGGTAGAATTACAGGGGTTTGTGTATCGCAATGCGGATCGTCGTCACGGTCAAAGGAGAACAACAGGGTGCAATATATGAATGGAGGTGACGAAGACGGTGGACCAGTAGGAGTCAAGCCCCCAGGTGCATCAATCTCTCTTATTCCTGTAGGAGAAGAGGGGGTAAGGGAGAGAAGTAAGTCCAATTCTCCATATTTGAAGAAAGGGCTTGCTGATTTGGGAGAGCCTTTTTCCCATCCAAGGCGATCGGCAAGGCTGAGTCTTAGGTATGCACAGGTGGCCAGTTCGGCTAATCATAGGAACAAAATATCCCTAACATCCATCTCTGATAAGGATATAAACAATTGCAACTCTCGCTTGCACCATATGTGTGTTATGGAAGAACCACCCAATCTGTGGGAAGTTGGAAAAAAGTGTGGATTGTTTTGTAGAGGAGAAGAAGATGAGGTCATCAAAGAATATGGTAGTATGGAAGAAAGAGACTTGGAGGTTGTGAACTGTTATAAGGAGGGTATTGAGAAATGTGTCCTATGATAATTGTGAACCTAAATATTAGAGGTATGGGGGGCAGTACTAAAGCTAGGTACTTGAGACAACTAATAGCTTGCGAGGGAGCGAAATTTGTGTGTATACAAGAAACGAAAGCAAAGGAGTTATCAGATGCTAAATGCTACTCTTTATGGGGGGATAACAAAATTGGATGGCAACATTATGAAGGAGATAATGGAAGAGGAAGCTTATTGTCGATGTGGTCTAAGGAAGCTTTTAGCTACACTAGTCATTTGATGGGGAAGGGGTACATAGTAGTTTATGGCTGTTACCTCAAATCCAATCTCACATGTGCAGTGGTAAACGTCTACGCCAATTGCAACCTGTCTGACAAGCAGTCTCTTTGGGCGGAGCTGTCTAACATCAAAGCCACATCACAAGTTATGGTGTGGAGCTTGTGTGGTGACTTTAATGCCATAAGAAGTCGTAGTAAAAGGAAAGGAAGCACGGTAGGGTGACCATCCAAATGACCATTCAAGCGAGATTAAGGGTTTCAATACATTCATTGATATTAACCTTTTGCTTGATATTCCCATTGTGGGTAAAAAATTTACATGGTTCAACTCCAATGGCTTGGCAAAGAGTAGATTAGACAGATTGCTTGTCTCCGGGAAGTGGATGGATAACTGGCCTATATGCAAACAGGATGTACAAAATAGAGAAGTGTCCGACCACTGTGCAATAGTGGTGAAGTCGATGGATAAAGATTGGGTTCCGAAGCCATTCCGTACCATTAATGCATGGTTTATGGAGAGGGGTTTCTGTGAGATGGTGAAGAAGAACTAGAATTCCTAGTCAGTCCAGGGGAGTGCTTTTGTAAAGTTTAAAGAGAAATTCAAGTGTTTGAAGGGTGATCTAAAAGTGTGGAATAAGGATGTGTTTGGCGACATTAATACAAGTAAAAAGAGGATTCTACAGGAAATTGAGGTTTTTGACTGTCAAGACTGCAATGGAACCCTTACGGATTCCGATAGGTTGAAAAGGTGTGATCTGGTAAGTCGTCTAAGGGAACTCGATAAGAAGTTAGATTCTCTAATACGCCAAAAAGCCAGAGCAAGCTGGATCAAGAATGGTGATTCATGTACCAGATTCTATCACTCGACGCTGAGATGGAGAAGACTTAGAAATGAAGTTAAGGGAGTTGAGGTAGGGGGACAATGGTGTGAGGAACCTAGTACGGTGCGCCTAGAAGCAAAGAAGCTGTTCGAGACTAGGTTCAAGTCAACGAAAGACCTTGGAGTAAGGCTTGATGCGGTTGAGTTTAAGTCCCTTTCGGTAGAGGACAATCTGAGTTTGATAACTGATTTCACTGAGAAGGAAATAAGAGATGCTGTGTGGTAGTGTGAAGGCACGAAGAGTCAGGGCCTGATGGATTCAACTTTAACTTCCTCAAGAAAAGTTGGGAAGTTATAAAGGATGAAGTTGTGGCAGCGGTGGTACTGTTTCACGAAACTGGATGTATTTCGAAGGGCTGCAATGCATCCTTCGTTGCTCTGGTACCCAAAGTTAGGGACCCTGCTAAGCTTGAGCAATACAGACCAATCTCCCTTTGGGTGCTATGTATAAAATCATAGCAAAGGTGTTGGCGGAAATGATCAAGAAAGTCCTCCCCTATGTCATTGTTGAAAGCCAATCGACATTCCTAAAGGGAAGAGGAATCTTAGACAGCGTTCTTATGGCTAACGAGGTGGTAGAGAACTTGAGGAGACGTGGGAGGAGTGGTTTATGCTTAAAAGTGGATTTCGAAAAAGCTTATGACTCAGTTAGATGGGAGTTCCTTTATGATATGCTACAAAGGATGGGCTTTCACTATAGGTGGATTTTGTGGATTCGAGGGTGTATGGAAAGTGTTTTTGTATTAGTATTGGTTAACGGAAGTCCAACGGAAGAGTTTACACCATCAAGAGGGTTGCGGCAGGGTGATCCATTAGCTCCTTTTCTCTTTCTGGTGGTAGCGGAAGGCCTTGTCAGGCTAGTAAGGGAAGCTGTAAAGGGCAACTTATTAACTGGCCTTAAGGTAGGAAGAAAGGAGGTCGTCATGAGCCTCCTACAGTTTGTAGATGATACCTTGTTCTTTTGTGAGGACTCCTTCACCAATGTGGTGACTCTGAAGGCAATCCTGAGGGGTTTTGAGTTAGCATCAAGTCTTAAAATCAACTTCCACAAATCAAAGCTCGCAGGTCTTAACGTCCTTGATAAAGACATTGACTGCTACACTAAGACTTTAAATTGCTCTACGATGGGAACACCGTTTAACTACCTGGGTATTGAAGTGGGGGGTAATTCAAGGAAGGAAAAGTTCTGGGAGCCTGTTCTGAACAAGTTGAAATCTAGACTTAATGTGTGGAAAGGGAGATTTCTCTCTATGGCAGGCAGAATATGTTTGGTCAAGTCTGTCATCACTGCTGTACCGCTCTACTACCTCTCCCTGTTCAAAGCATCGAAGTCGGTATGCAAAAGCATCATTAGCATTCAAAGGAGGTTTTTGTGGGGATGGGGTAAGGACAACAAACCGATATCATGGATAAGTTGGAAAAATCTATGTAAACCGCGAGAGGAAGGTGGTTTAGGCATTAGAGATATCCGTAAGTTCAATGTAGCACTCCTGGCTAAGTGGAAGTGGCGTTGTATCTCGAATGAGAAAGGGAGATGGAAAGAGTGTTTGGAATCAAAGTATGGCACGTAACAAGACGGTGATCACACCCCACTGAAACACCAATCGTGGTGGTGGAGAGATTTAGTGAAGGTTTGTTGGAAGGGAGGAGGAGATTGGTGGTTTAAAAAAGAAGTTGGGTGGAAATTGGGGAAGGGAGATAAAGCAAGATTTTGGGTGGATGTATGGACTGGAAATGCTAATCTCAAAACCTTGTTTCCTAGATTGTTTTCCCTGTCGCTAAATAAGGGCCAGAAGGTGGGAGAGGTTGGAGTTTGGGAGGAGTCAGTGTGGCAATGGAAGTTAAGGTGGAGACGTGATAGATTTGAGTGGGAGGTTCCCTTCGAAACTGAGCTTGGTATGCTTATTTCAAGGGCCACCGTAACAAAGGATGAACATGATAAGCAAGTATGGAGAGGTGATGGATCAGGAAGCTTTACGGTGAAGTCTGCATATGAATGCTTAGAAGAGCCTGAAAGAGGTACACAAATCTCGTCTTTTGGTTATCTTTGGAAGATCAAGGCATTCCCTAATGTGACGATCACTGCGTGGAAAGTACTTCTGGGTAGAGTACCAACAAGGGAGTGCTTGAGTAAGAGAGGGGTGATGGTGAACACTACAGAATGTGCCCTTTGCCAAACCAAGGAGGAATCGTGTTAGCACCTTTTCTTTGAGTGCAAACATGCATTACGGGTGTGGGACTTATGCTCTAGATGGGTTGGTATCTTGTCTGTCCAACACAACAACCTCACGATCAATTTTGAGAGTTTTTATCTCTTCCAGCACACCTATAAACAAAACCTTGTCTGGAAAGGTGTGTGGGCAACTATAGTACGATATCTATGGGAGCATAGAAACTCAATCGTCTTCAACCAAAGAGTCGTAGATGCAGAAGAAGTACTCCACAATGCCCAGCTTAAATAGTGGTTATGGTTGAAAAACAAGGAAAATAAATTTAACTATTCCTTTGCAGATTGGATTCTGAACCCACTGTCTTGCATCCGCAGTATTAAATAATAGGTGGAGGCATATAGCAGATATTGCTGGCCCGCTGGTGGCGCTATTGGAGGGGAGGAGTTTATGGATTAGTAATGAAGCCTACTCTAGCTGGAGTGTGGAGTGTGAAGGCTAAGGTTTCCCCCATCTGTGTTTTTTAATATAATATAATGGCAAATGATGTTGTAGTTAATCTAAAACTGAGGGAGAACTGCATCTGGTGCAACTTTGATCTGCTGTGCTGCTTAAGCTGGTTGAAGGTATGAGGTATGGGCAGAGCAGCTGAGTGGCCACAGGTGCTGTTCAGGAAGGGGCCATGGTTACAACAGGTCTCTGTCGGCCGTGGTAAAGTTTGGAGTGTATGGTGTTATGGTTTTGACTGTAGCCGTTGCTGGGAAGGAACAACAAGGTGAATGGCTTAGATGAGCTTGTGTGTAGGAGAGTGAGAGGGATACCATAAACCAACAGTGGTTGTGAAATTAAGATATTTTAGAATTCGTTTGGCAACCTTAAAGTGAGATTCTTTTTGGATTTGATTGAAATCTAGCACATAGGCAAACTGCAAACATGATGTCTGGCTTTCTAGCAGTGAGATAGAGCAAGGAACCTATCAATCCTATGAAATTGGTTTGATCTACTGCTATTCTAGCCAAGTTTGCATCCATTTAACAACTTTTGGACATTGGTGTGGATGCCTCTTTGCAGTTTTCCATCTCAAACTTCTTGAGAATCTTCTTGCAGTACTTGGTTTGGCTTAGGAAGATGCCATCCTTTGATTGCTTGACCTCCAACCCTAAGAAGAAGGACAACTCTCCCATCATAGAAAATTTCAAACTTCCCCTATATAGCTGCCACAAATTCCTTACATGGGCAATCATTAGTAGCACCAAATATGATATCATCAACAAAAATTTGAACCAAGATGATGGCAGATTTTGACTTTTTAATAAAAAAAGTCTTATCAATTTTGCCTCTCTCATAGCCATGAGACAAGAGAAAATTGTTAAACCTCTCATACCACTGTCTGGGGGCTTGCTTGAGTCTATACACATTATTAGGATATTGATGATCTTCAAAACCAGGTAGTTGTGAGACATGAACTTTTTCATTGATGATTCCATTGAGAAATGCGCTCTTCACATCCATCTATAACAATTTGAACCCACTCATGCAAGCAAATGCATCACTCCTGGATTTCAAGAACAATGTCCATGTGAACCTAGAGAAATCATCAACAATAACAAGTGCATAGTAGTTTCCACCAAGACTCATGGTTCTTAAAGGACCAAACAAATCCATGTGCAGCAGTTCAAGGGGTTTGGAAGGAGAAACTACATTTTTCAATTTGAAAGAATGTTTGATTTGTTTCCCCTTTTAACATGCTTCACATATGTGGTCTTTCTCAAACTTGAGTTTGGGTAAACCTACCACAAGATCTTTAGAGATCGACTTATTTAGATGATGCATGTGAGTATGAGCTATTCTTCTATGCCATAACCATGATTCCTCATGTTTGGTTAGAAGGCAGCCAATAGATGCAGAATGTGAAATATCAAGAAGATAAACATTGTTGATCCTTTTACCAATCAACAATACTTCTTGTGATTTGGGTATTCGTATCTCACACATGTTGGGCTTGAAGTGATGGAAGAGGCCCAAACACCAACTCAAATGCAAGCCCACCAAAGTGTAGAATTGGGCCAACCACTAGAGCCATGGCTAAGAAGCTTCAAGAAGATTGGGATGCTGCCACTGATGACAGAGAAACCTTCTTATACATGTTCAAGATGCCATAAACTCTAGTGTAGAGTATAATTTATTTTTGTCAAAAGTAGAATAGGAATTTTACTTGTATTTTTGCTTAATTGTAATTAGGTTGAATTTAGGCATCTAAAAACCAACCTAGGTTAGATTAGGGTTTCTAGAAACACCTAATCTAACCATGGCCGATCATTTAGACCTAATTGAAGCACATGGAGCACACCTAGTCACACTTCCCATGTGAGCTACAATTAGGCAACAAGATTCAAACCTTTAGCTTTCGAATTTCCCTCCATTTGTTTTGGCCAAATCCGACCCTCCTTTGCTATAAAAGGAGGAGCCTACCTCATGTATTTTCAAGATTAATCTAATAGTGAATTGCTGCCAATTTTGTGCCAATCTCACTACTTGTCTTCTCCTACCTCTCTAGGATAGACAATTAATCTTCAAACTTTCATTCTACCAAAATGAGATAACCTCACCACTCACATTTCATACCTAACCTGCACCTCCAAGGCAACCACATCTCCTAGGAGAGCCTTGACCGTGAGCATCCATTGAGCTTCCGCAAATTCCACCAACAATTCTCCAAAGGACTGAGGCACTCTTTCATCATGAAGGTTACTTGATAACATTTGTCACATAGCTGGCTTATGCTGAGGAGTCTATGTTTGAGTCTTTCCACAAATAGCACATCATGAATAAAAAAGGTGTTCTTGTCACCAGTGGTCCCTCTTCCAAGAATTTTTCCTTTGTTGTTGTCTTCATAAGTCACATGACCTTCTTGCTCGAGGAGACAATTGAAAAACCTGGTTTTATCCCCTATCATGTGCTTAGAACAACCACTGTTTAGGTACCATATATGCTGATTTTCCATTAAAGAACTCTGCAAGAGATAAAATCAAGAAGCAAGATTTGATCCTCTTACAACTTTGGGTCCATGTGCATTAATTGAAGCCTTAGGATCCTTAGAATTCTTAGGAACCTACTTCAAAACACCCTTGGGAACTAAAAATTTCCTAACTTTGCAAAATCTAACAGAGTGGTCCTTCTTCATACAATAAAAGTATGAAACAACCGGTTGTTTTGACAATTCAATTGATTATTTTTCAAAAAAGCTTGAAAATGGCTTTGAAATTGATCTCTGCTTGCTGTGTGGATTAAAACCCAATCCAGCTTTGCCAAAAACACATTTTTGAAATGCAAGAACAGTCTCAAAGTTTGATTGGCCTTTTGAAAATTTATCCACAGTTTTACAAGATAGTGGACTTTCTTTTCAAGTGATTCACAATTTTTACAAAAGTTAGAGTCACATTTTCAATAAGTGTTTTTGTAAATCATTTCCAGATTTTCAAAATCATTTTTCAAATTGTTCAGCTTTTCTTCCAAAGTCTTGACTCTGTTTTCAAGCCAATTATTCATGCCTTTTAAGTGGTTGTTCAAAATGGCCAGCCTATTAGCTTCTCCATGAGTTTCTTTAAAAGCATCAAGAAGCTGACTGTAATTTTCAAAATTAATTGAGGAAATGGATTACACTACTTGTTTCAGATTCTCCATTAGCCATCAAGCACAAATTTGCCTCTTCATCTTCACTTGATGAGGAGCTTGAGGATGGATCATCATTGTATGCTCTTCTTGATTTTCCTTTCTTCTCATGCTTCTTATAGCCCCTTTTCTCTTTGCTCATATTGCTTGGAAATTCAGCCTTAATATGCTATGGCTTACCACATCCAAAACAGGTATAATTTTTAGAGTTAAAATCATTGAATTTCTTAATGTTATACCTATTTGAGGATTGGTTCTTGTTGTTGTTCTTCTTCAAGAACTTGTTGAATTTTTTGGTGAGCAAGGTAAGAGTTTCTCCATCACTGTCCTCACTTGATTCTTGATCATCTTCATGACTAACAACTTTCAAAGTAGTGTTCCTCACATGCTTCTCCTCTTGCTCTGCTCTCTAAGCTTGCCAAACAAGGAGGTTGTTGTCAAGGTACTCAAATCCTTGGATTCAGAGATGGTTGTGACTTTGGGTTGCCAAGATCTGTCCAAGAACTAGAGGATCTTAATGTTGAGTTCCTCCTTTTCATAGATTTTTCCTAGGCTGATGAGACGGTTGACAATGTGAGTGAACCTCTTCTGTACATCAAAAATGGTCTCCCTTTTCTACATTCTAAACATCTCATACTCCTGGATTATAGCATGCTTTCTTGCTCTCTTTACATCATTGGTTCCTTCATGAGTAACTTCAAGAATGTCCCACATTTCTTTTGCTGAAGCACATTATGAGACCCTGAAAAACTCATTAGAATTTAGAGCAAATGTAATGATGTTTTCAGAAATACAATGAAATTGAGCTTTCTTGCTTTCAGACATAGTCCCTTGGGACCAAGGTTTTTCAATGAAAACATTATCTTTTTGAACTTTAGGAACAAAAGGGTCATTTTCAATGGTATCCCAGATTCCTCTATCAATTGATTCCACAAAGATCTTCACTCTAACCTTCCAAAACCGATAATTCATACCACAAAACAGAGGTGGCCTGTTAATTGAAGCACCCTTCCCAAAGGGTAGTTTTTCAGCCATGAAAAAGATTTTAGGATTGAAAACTTGAATGACTTTCAAGAACATAGCTCTTGATGCCAATTGTTAATTATAGGCCTTAAACAAGAGAGAGGTGAATTGTTTATGAAAGATGTTCACAAATATTTAAGTTAGATTGAAAGCCAATGAGGAATTAATGAATTAGAAATCAGTTAAGCCAATTTCAAAACTATTTTTTAATGTGATTGCAAAAAATCAACCGGATGTTTTTGAGAAACAATCGGTTGTTTATACAAGTAGTATTAAAAACAAAGCAAAAACAATTTTAAAAGAGAGAAATGATAGAGGGATTAACACAGAGAGTTTATACTGGTTCACTCTTTACTAAGAGTGGTTGAATCAAGTGTGATCAAAAGCTTTGAAGAATCCAAATCCTAGTGTTTGATGGAAGGCTGAAGTTGCTTCAAGTTGTTGTTGTGTTTTAGAGTAGGATCTGGGTAGTTTATCTGTATAATCCACTCTTTGTTGAATCTAAAGCTAAAGTGTTTTTCAAACTAAGTGAAAAACAACCTGATGTTTTGTCGAGAGAACCAATTGTTTTACTCTTAGGTGTTTTTGAAAAGGTTGAAAACTGTTTTGGTTGGTTGACTTGCTGTCAAACCAAAACAATCGATTGTTTCGTGCAATCAATCGATTGTTTGTTTCAAAATTCTAACAGAATCTGTTTTGTTAGTTGAGTGTGCTTTAAATGATTTTCAAACTTAATGCGCTCCTGTTTTAAATGCTTTGACCAATATTTGAAAGTTATAAATAGTTTGTTAATGTTTTATAACAAACAAGAAAAGAGAAAAACATATTTGAGTTTTTTAGAGATTGCTTTCAAGATTTGATATTTCACTATTCAGCTTTGGTTTTCTGAAGAGAGAGTGGAATATGATTATATCTGTATTGATTTCAGTTCATTCTGTAACAAGTGTAATTCATTCTGAATACTTTGTAAATTTTGGTGTTGTAAAGCCAAGAAGGGTTGTGTGCTCTTGAGGTTGTCAAGATCAACATTCTTGGTGTGCGCTGAAGCCAAAGGAAGTGTGTTTCTTGAGGGGATCAATGTCACTTCTTTGGTGGTTTTGTGTGTAATCTGTAATTGATTGCTTTGTGGATCTCCCAGCGGATTTTGGGGACTGGATGTAGCTCTTGGTTAAAGATTGAACCAGTATAAACTGTTTGTGTATCTCTTTCTTCCCTTAAACTCATTTAAATTCAGTTGTTGTTGTTTTGGTGGAACCGATTGTTTCAAAGAAACAACCGATTGTTTCGAAGAAACAACCGATTGTTTTTTTGGTGCTTTGCTGTTTTGTGCTTTGTTTCTTGGTTAACAGAATTCCTAATATGATTTCTTGCAAAGAATTTCATTCTAGCTTAAAAAGTTTTCGAAACCCCCCCTTAAAACATTCACCCCCTTCTCTTTTAAGGCCATACATTCTAACAATTGGTATAAGAGTTTGGTACTTGAAAATACTCAAGTTTGATCCTAAAATCTTTTTTCAATGGCTGAAAAACTACCTTTTGGAGAGGGTGCTTTAATTAACAGACCACCTCTATTCTGTGGTTTGAATTATCAATTCTGGAATGTTAGAATGAAAATATTTGTTGAATCTCTTGACAAAGGAATTTGGGATGCAATTGAAAATGGCCCTTTTATTCCAAAATTTGAAAAAGATGGATCTTCCATTGAAAAACCTTGGTCTCAATGGACTGATTCTGAAAAC
>Ga0123342_1007678_pt1 | contig 14116 bp, 8 predicted proteins | sample Turbeawhitnodule_FD_89960 | JGI IMG/M metagenome (GOLD analysis project Ga0123342, IMG submission 89960) | Root nodule microbial communities of legume samples collected from Mexico - Turtle bean Mexico white nodule | ecosystem: Host-associated > Plants > Roots > Nodule | place: Mexico: Nepantla...
TACACTACATTGATTTTCTCTTCACATATCTTTTGTGAAACAAATATATAAATAAACTAAATATATTAAATAAAGGTGCTAAATCATTTCTCATTTAAAATGATTATCATGTAATTTGGAAAACAATCAAGGATGTAAAAATACTAACGGTTTATCTCATAATGATCATTAAATTGCATGTATGCATTACATTGATTCCTCATCACATCTCTTCTGTGAAACGAATATATAAATAAACTGAATATGCAACTACCTTTCATCACAACTAACTCTTTAATTATTATTTTTCTAAGGTTTTCAGAGAGTTAACTCTTCCAACCAAATCTTCTTCTTTCAAAATGATGTGGACAAAGTCACCCAACAAGAGCATGTGCATTCTTTTTTTTGTTCTCAACCATAGTTTTGGCAGCCACTGACCTAGTTGATGGGAACCACCGTAGACTTCCCTTTCTGTTGTGTTTCTGATCATTCTTCTCTGCTTTGTGTATCTCTTCCTTCATAGATATTGTTCCAAGAGTACGAACAATCCTTACAACCAAAACAATCATGAACTGCATCAAAATATAAGTGTTCATGTTCAATAAATATATTTAGGACCATTAGAGTATTGTTTTGATAAGATTTATCTTATTAGTGAGGATAATTTTCTAATTATTTGTTCAGATGAGTGTGTAACACTCCTTGTTACTAAAGAAATAATATTTCCAATTCTTTTTTAAATATATAATAACTAACATATACACATAAATTTATGACAAAATTAAATAATTGGATACAAAAATTATGTGTATATGTATTTTTTAAAATATATATTAGGCAGCATATACATGTAAAAATGTATTTTTTATTTTTATAATAATTTTATGTGTATTCATACTTTTTGAATATATTATTATAAACTTATATTGTAATAGTCTAATTTATTATAAACTTATGTACATTTATTTTTAATTTCATTATAAACTTATGTGTATTTGCATTTTTTAAATATTATTATAATTATTATTTAATTTTATCATAAACTTAAATAAAAAATAAAGTTTAATAACTATATTTTTTAATAAAGAAAAATTTAAATTAACTCAATTATAGAAAAAAATTATATTACCACTATACACTAGATTTTTAATTTTATCCAAAATTTATGTGTATATGTATGTTTTAAATATTATTAATAAATAAATACAATATTTGAATTGATGATTGATATTCATCTAATTTAACAAGGTCAAAATCGTCTTAATACTATATATATACATATATATTTAAATATATATTTGTTAATATGATTTTATTTTTTTTAATTGAAATAATGTTTATTATTTCATTAACATGGTGAGATTCATATAAACTTTAATTATATTTTGCTACAAGAAACAGACGATGTGTGTTAGTTTATATATTTGCATTTTTATTAAATAATATAACAATGCAAATTTATACATTCAATATAATTTTTAATATTATACATAACTATATGTAAATGATAAAAATAAAAAATACTAATATACAGGTGCAACAACACCTATGTTTTCACTTGTATCAATAATGATAATATTATTAATATTATTGTTAATAATAATAATCATTATAAATTTAATAATAATCATAATTAGATAAAAAAAATTGTGTATACTGGTTAAGATTCTATGTATACTTGTGGGACTGGATTTGACTTTCTGTCGTAACAAAGTGTTAATGATAATATATATATATATATATATATATATATATTTATTGATTTTTGTTGTAGATAATGTTTAATTAAAGTTGTGCAAGTACGACTTTTGCATCATAAATTCTTTTGAACCAAAATTGTGAGGTCTCATAATGACTTTGATGTAAGTTTTAATTTGAAATGAATTAATGGATGATGACTTTAGAAGAGTAAAATAATGTTTTTAGATCACGACTTATCAACTCTTGTAATATTTTTTAAACTTGTTCGTTCTTGTAAAAATGGTATAAAAATAAACCATAGTGGTCAATTTTCATTCATTGTCCAATACTTAGGTACCCTTCATTCATCATAATACAATTGTGCACATATTTTCTTAAATTTTATAAATATCACTGTATATGGTTCCATCATGTTTTGTACATTTTATGATGCATGTATATACCCCAATTTTTCATAATGTTATCATTTTTAAGAGTAATTAATCAGTGTTGCTCCACTCACCACCAACATGCAAAAATGTTGTAAGATTATCCATTTTCATTCACGCAAAAAGGAGTCATTCCTTTGAACGTTGCTCCCTTTTATACTTGTCAACAAATAAAATTTCTAGTGCCATTGGTTTCCACCCATAAATAGCCAAAAATGATTTCAATAACTAACTCCTTTGATTTTTCTTCTTAGTATTACTTAACAAACTTGATATCTATATGGAAAAATTTAAACAAATCAAGATATTTTTTATGATAATTTGAGAAAACTTTTTAGATTTAAAACTTATGCCTTAAGCGTCGGCTTATTATAATTAACTTATTAAGTTTTAGTTTGTGTCGGTCAAATCCACGCATGATTTTTCACGTTAAGTTATAGGATAATTATTCTTGTGTCATCCATACCGACTTCATAAACAAAATATTATAATATTTAATATACGCTTAGCGTGAGTTAGGACCTCGTTATGTGCGACAGTTTCGCACTCCAACACTAACTTCACACTACAAGAAAATTTTAGAAACTACTTTATAATTTTTTTTAACAATAGAAACTACTTTAAATACCATTAATTATTTAGTTTATAAAATTGTCTCTAATTTAGTCAATATATTATAGAGACAAATTTAGAACATAAGTAGTTAATAGCTAAAACCTTTGTAACTAATAGTTAGATACCAATTTAGAAACAATCTTATAATATTTTATTAATAATAGAAATCACATTAGATACTAATAATTTTTTACTCTAAATTAATATCTAATTTAGTCAATATAGTGACTAATTATTTTTTGTCTCTAAATTTGATTGTGTTGGAGACTTAGATGAGGAAGGTAGATTGCAGAGGAGGTCCTTGTTAGCAGAACAAAACGAAAATGCTTTTAGACAAGAAGCGGTTATCCATCAGAAAGCTCGTCTTAAGTGGTTGAAAAATGGTGACCTTAATTCAAAAAAATTCCATTCGCTCATTAAATGGAGGAGGGTGAGAAACGAGATTAATGGTTTGTTCGTTGATGGCCATTGGTGTGAAGATAAGGAGGTGGTTAAAGATAAGGAAAAAGATTTTTTAAGGTTAGGTTTGAAGGTGCAGTTGGGCCTCAAGTCAGGCTGGATAATGTGTCCTTTAACTCTAGACCAGATGGTTTTAACTTTGGGCTCATTAAGTTCTGTTGAGAGTTTTTTAGGGATGATATTCTTTTGGCCGTAAATGATTTTGCTAGATTTGGAAAATGGCCCAGGGGGACGAATGCGTCGTTTGTGTGCTTGGTCCCTAAGTCGGAGAATCCACAAAATCTATGCAATTTCATACCTATTTCTTTGGTTGGGTGTTCGTATAAAATCATATCGAAGTTACTTTCTTTAAAGCTTAAAAAGGTGATGAGTAAAATCATTGACTCAAGACAATCTGCGTTTCTCGCCGGTAGGGAAATCTTGGATAGTGTGCTGGTGGCCAATGAGGTATTAGAGGAGGCAAAAAGGAAGAAGAAAAGCTGCATGTTTTTCAAAGTGGATCTTGAGAAGGCTTATGATTTGGTGAGGTGGTAGTTTATCAGTTACATGCTTGGAAGATTAGGTTTTTGTGAACAATGGATTGCTTGGATTAAATCTTGTTTGGAGTCTGCGACTGTGTCTGTGTTGGTTAATGGCAGCCCGACTAAGGAATTCGTTCCTTCAAAGGGATTGAGACAAGGTGACCCTTAGCCCCGTTTATGTTTCTTATTGTGGTTGAAGGTCTAGCAGGAGTGATAAGGAATGTTGTTGTGTCTGATCTGGTGAAGAGTGTGGAGGTTGGGACGAATAAGGTTAAAGTTAATATGTTTAGTATGTAGATGATACTTTGTTCTTTTGCAAAGCGTCTACCAAAAGTGTTTTCAGCTTAAAAGCTATATTGAACTGTTTTGAGTTGGCTTCAGATCTAAAGGTGAATTTCTTGAAGAGTAGTATTGGAGGGGTGGGGGTTGATGCTTATACGATCAGGTGCTTTGCAAAAATGCTTAATTTTGATGTGATGAAAACTCCTTTCAAATATCTCGGGATGCCTGTTGGGGGGTGTCACAAGAAAGAAGCATTTTGGACGAGGTGGTTGAGAGGATAAACACGAGATTGGGAAGGTGGAAAGGTAGACTTATTTCGATGGCTGGGAGGATTTATTTGATTAAGTCCGTTCTTTCGGCTATTCCTTTGTTTTATATGTCTTTGTTTAAAATTCCTGCGGTTGTTGTGAAGAAGATTGTGAAAATCCAGAGGAACTTCCTGTGGGGTTGGGGGTCTGGTGAGCGAAAGATTGTGTGGACTTCTTGGGAGAAGGTGTGTGAGCCACATGAAGCCGGTGGTCTTGGGGTTATTAACATTAAACCTTTCAATATTGCCTTATTGGGAAAATGGATTTGGAGGATGAGTTATTCCAAAGGCAGTCTGTGGAAGGAGGTGTTAACTTCCAAGTATGGGGGTTGGAGAAATTTGAAAGTGCCCATTTCAAACAAGAATGAGTCTCTTTGGTGGCGGGAGCTAATGGTGATTTAGTTGATGAAGGAGTGGGGTGAAAATTTCGAAGACCGTATTAAATGGGAAGGAATTATGTTTTGGGAATACAGTTGAGTGGGTAACTTAGTCTTGAAAAATAAATTCTCGAGGTTGTTCTCTCTGTGTGGGGATAAAGATTTGTTATTGGAGCACTATGGGACTTGGGAAGAAGGAGTATGGAGTTGGAAGTTGGGGTGGAGAAGAAATTTGTTTGAGTGGGAGAAATCTCATATATGCCAACTTTTTGACGAGATTCAAGGGTTGAGTCTTGTTTCAGACATGTTGTATTGAAAAGATGGTGCGTCTTCTGAATTCTAGGTTAAATCTGTGTATGGTGTATTAAGGGGAGAAAGCGATGGGGTTTTGTCGAGTTTTTACAAAAAAAAATTAGCATTAAGCCTTTGCATGCGACCCAGGTTTTGGCGTGTAGGGTGCTGGAAAATAAGATTTCTACTAAAGTTAACTTGGCATGACGCGGGGTGGTGGCTAATAGTATTGTTTGTTCTTTTTGTGGGTTGAAAGAGGAGTCTACTAGTGATTTATTTTTTGACTGTAGAATTGTTTGGCTTGTATGGGTTCAGTGTTTCTCGTGGTTAGGAGTGTCGTCGGTTGTTCTCATTGATCCTTTTACTCATTTCATGCAGTTTTGTAAGGCACGTAAGTCTATCAACTCTGTTATGGGAAGTGTGTGGATCTCGGTGGTTAGTGAGATTTGGTGTCATAGGAACAAGGTCATATTTAAAGGTGGCGTGGTGGATCATTATGAAATATTCACTTTGGATCAATTGAAGGCTTGGTTCTGGGTAACTTCTAAAATTCTCTCTGCTTGTTTCTTCTTCTCTGATTGGTGTCTCACCCTTTTATCTTGTTTGAATTCGATATAAGTTGTATGTTTTTGTTTAGGTTGGCAGGTATCCTTATTTTGTTGGATGTTGGTTTTGAGGGATGGTAGGTTGGTTGTTGGTATAGGTGGTTAAGGTTTGTTGCTCTGACGTTCCTTGGTATGTTTGAAGTGTGTTTCTACTGGGTCTGTAGTGTTAGATTGGTTTTGGTTCTCTCCCTATGTTGGAGTGGGATGTCTGAGAATATGTGCTCTAATTTATAGGTATGTATAAGGGTTGAATCACCACTGAAATGATTCTATTTATAAATTATTTATTGCTGATAAAAAAAGAAATTTAGAAATTTTTTCTTCTAGTATCAATATTTCCTTCCACCTTTTTCGTATTTGTTGAAAGGTGGACACATTGCTCATACATAAATGTCCGCTTTCGCCTCTTTACATCAATTTTTATCTTAATTTATTATTTTCTTATAGTGCAATCTTAAAAAAAAATATTAAAATTTGTTAAAATTTTGAATAAAATATATCATAATTATACAAATAATCCAAATAAAAAAAAAGTATATAATTGCACTATCAATTGCAATGTTAAAAATAACTAAAAATATTGTAAAAAAAAGTACATTATAAAGAAAATAAAATAGAAGATATTGCTTTACAAATATAGAGTTTAATTATATACTAAATAATAGAGCTTTCTTTAAAGCATTCTAAGAAAATAAATATTTAAGATTATTTAAAAAATATGAAAACGAAAAATAGTAAAAGATGAAGATTATGGTAATATAAACACACACGAAAAAAAATAGTAACAGAAACAACATTCTCAAAAGAATGAGAAGCAAACATATATAAATTTTAAATTCTGAAAAAAAAAAGAAACATATTTTTATAACATAGTAGTGTTTTTTTTCATTTATGGGAAAAATCTCTTTTAATTATATACATAGAATTAACAAATACATTAAGATAAAATATGCTAAAAAAAAAATTCAAATAAGAGAGTAGAATTTTTTTAAAAAAAGATAAAGATGAAACTATAAAAAGAAATCAATAACACTAAACAAAATATATAAAACGAAAAGATGGAGTAAGTAATACGAAAAAAAATATAAACTTAATAAAATGATATAACTAAAAACAATTTAATACTAATGTTTTCAAGTGATAATAATGATAATTATTATTATTAATATTAATATTTTACTATGAATTATTTGTTGTTCAAAATCTAACTAACTATTTAATTTAAAATAATATTAATTTTAATATGATATGAAATTATATGAATAATATGTAGTATATATTAATTCTATTAATTCACTTAAATCAATTCAAATCAAAATATACACATCAATAACTAGGTTATCAATATATAATTATACATATTTATAAATGAAGTATAAAAAATATATATAATGAGAATAAATATTGCAACTTTTTTAATTTAAACCTACTATAAATTTGAATAATATATATAAAAATATACTAACTTTCCAATTAAAAATTATATGATTGCGGTATAATTAGAATGTTAAAAATAACTAAATATATCATAAATAAATACTTTATTTTATTGATGTGGTAATTGATTGTGATAATTATAAAAAAATAGAAACAATTTTTAATAAATTAATTGCTTTACAATTTAAAATAAAAATTATATATAAATAATGATTTAATCAATCTAATTAATTTTGATAATTATATGTCTTTATGGAAAAAAAAGTTAAATAAATAACTTCATCACATTTCAAAGAAAAAAAAATCAGTAAAGTTTATTTATTGATAATTTGCTTATTATTTGGTTGATAATTTGCTAATGTGCCAATTTTTTGTTACTATAATAATGTACCATATGTAGTTGATTACAAATAAATTTTTTAAGAAATGTAATATTATTATATTTTTATGTTTTTTTAGCATTAATTATAAAATAAAAATAGATGATGGAGTAGAGATTTTGAGTACAACAAATAATCACATATGCTCTTTTAAATTATTTTTTTTTAAAATGATTATCATTTAATTTGAAACAAAATTAAGTATGGAACAATAATAATTTTCTCTTTCATTATCACTGAATTGCATGCCTACAATACATTGACTTCCTCTCAATAATATATAAATCAATTGAATTTGCAACTATCTTTCATCTCAACTAACTCTTTAATTCACATTTTTCTAAGGTCTTTAGAGTTAACTCTTCCAACAAAATCTTCTTCATAGAAAATGATGTGGATAAAGTCACTCAAAGAGATTGTGCATTCTTTTTTTGTTTTCAATAGTAGTTTTGGCCGCCACCAACCTAGTTGATGGGCACCACAGTAGACTTCTTCAGAATGGTGATGTCTCTAACGTGTTCATTGTTATCATAACATAATTGTAATAATTATCTACACTTTTGTGGTGTTTTTTATAATTATTCTCGCCTGCGTGTTTTACTGCCTTCACGTATGTTACGCCATAAAGGAAAAACTTTCCTCACAACCAAAACAGTGATGCACTGCATCAAAATATAAGTGCTCATGTTCAATAAATATATTTAGAATCATTATTTGATAAGATTTATCTTATTAGTGAGGGTAGTTTTCTAATTACTTGGTCATAATTCTGTAACACTCCTTGTTACTAAATAAATAATTTTTCAATTCTTTTTTACCATTCCAAACTCTTGCATGCATATATTCTCTTTTTGTCTATCTATAAAGTTGTTGACAATAAATTTATCATGAAATGATTTCGTATTGATTTGGAAACTTGAATCATATGTTTGATTAACTTGATTTGGAAGTGTAGTTTGTGTCTCACAATGTTCCTTTGTTGAACTTTTCCCAGTTCAGACTCAGAAATGATTCTGGCGATGTATGGAGAGCGGTTTGGATTGTAGTGGTAAGCGAGTTGTGGAAGCATAGGAACAATGTAATCTTTAATAGAAGCGTGACTGACTGGTGTCTTGACCCTCTAGTCTGTATGATGATGATTTGTTGATGTTTTTTTCCAGGGATTTGTTCTTTTAGATTGGATTTCAAAGTCCAGTTAAATGAGTTGGCTTGATTTTTGTCGGTTAAACCACCCTTAAAGTACTTCACATTTATTGATTTTTTTATTGTCAATAAAAAAAATGTTATAATACTAATAAGGTAGACATGTGAGTAGTTAATTGATTTGAGAAATAAAAAATTGATTGTTTTTACATTTTACATGTAATTTTTTAAAAAAAACATATAAAACGAGTAAATTTATTGAACAAAATTTTCTAAATAAATTATATATTCATAAAAAAAATTTAAAAATGATATTTGTTCTTTACCTTTTGTTTAAATTATTTATACTAAAATCTTATTTTAGTATATCTTTTACCGTTGTTTTTATGTAATAATTTAATAAAAATATATTTATTTAATAGATGAATTGAGTTTTTCTCTCAAATGGTGTATGAATGGTATAATTCTAATATTAAATAAAAATAACTGAAATCAATTATCATTAAATAAAAATAATTGAAATTGTACGTAAGTAACATGACTTTAATGTTAAATAGAAATAATTGAAGTTGTGTTCCCATGATTTATTCAATATCATAATATTTTTTTTACCTTTTTGTTTTTTTTTTATAATTTCAAAATCAAATTTCACTATTTTTGTGAAAAACCGTTGGAGTGAGTGTAATTTTGCAAGGTGACGTGAACAAAAGTTTGTAATTTAAAACCTTTTCTTTTTCTTTTGAAGACAAAAAAAAAAAGTATGAAGTTGGCTACGATTTAGTTTGTTGTATTACCTTTTTTAATAAATTAACACTCATATTTCTTTTTTTTTATTTAATTATAATTAATTAAATAATTTAATTATAATAAAGTGACACCGATGACAACAAAAATATTTAATCATTTAATTATCATTTATTTAAATTCAAACTTTGATATATTGTTATTCAAAATACATCTTCATTTATTTGAAATTATCAACCGACATATGATCTTAAAATAACTATTATAAATTTAAAATGTTTAATTATATAATAAATTATAATTGTTTAACGGTATAATTTTTTTATTAATATATGACAGTTAATCCTTCAATTTTACTCTTCAGTTAAAATAAAGAAAATAAGTTTTACTTTTATTAAAAATACAAAACGAGATAAGTATGTAAACGCCATTTTTTTTAAGGTAAAACTTATTTGTTCGTGTAAGTTACATGATGGTGTGAGTTAATGATAACTCCTATAGCGCATTTCACGCCTTTCATTTCCTACATCCACCACTCATCATACTCTTTCCATATTAGCATTACTATCTGCAACACACCTCTCTTTTCTTTTCTTTCCCTTCCTTAGAAATATTCGCAGTAAAAGGTTCCAATAAAGCTAATCTAACTTTCTGCTCCTCATGGGAACACCAACCATATCTCAATTATTCAACACACATTTCATTTCTCACGCTAATCTTCCTTTAATAAACATATGTACAGTAAAACCGTAGTACTAAATTTTAAAACACATCAAATAACCAATAAGATAAACACCAATTATAACATAAACACGAATTATAAATATAATGTTTAAAAATACCATTACAGATAAATTCAACTTATAAGTTCAACCCTTATAAATAATTACATTCTTAAATGTGAATGTTTCTTTAAGAATTCATTGAGAACCTAATCAACCCAACCAAATAGACGCGTAAAAAAACTAAGTCCCATTAATCCTATGACTGCAGTCCAAATGTAAATGATTCTATAAAATACGGTTTTGGTTGAATCTCAAATGTGATCCGGAGTGACCATACTTACCGCAATAATGTAGGTCAAAAAGAAGGTGTTTAATATCAAGCACATGCCTATTGACAAAAGACATGTTAAAAATCTATTATGCAAAGCCAAAGAGCAATACAGATCGGATGAAATTAATGATAGTGTTTAATTTAAGGAACAAGACATAGGGAAAAAATTTCAGCTAAGACAAATTGACCAGGACATGAATTACCGTTTAATATTTGTGAACATTTTACATATTCAACTACAGGTTTAACAGCACCTGGTGGATTGACAGCATTTTGAAAGATAATGGTTGTGATTATAGTAGCAATCATGCTCAGATTACCTCTTATCTCAATGAGTCATTTATCCTTCATTGTCATCCAACTTATCATTTTGTCTTTAGCTTTTTCCACCATTTCTTCTTTTCAGTCACATTTTCCACCATTGTAACCGTCACGTCTTCCTCCATTATAGCTGGTAAGATTTCCTCCATGGTAGCGGATAAGTTCCTCCACTGTAGCTAGTAAGGTGTCCTCCATTGTAGCTGGTATATCTTAAAACCTAAATAAACAACAAATAATATATTTTTTAATTAAAAAAATTTATAATATGAAAAATACATTCTATAAACATATAAAAATTAAAAAAATAAACTTCACTAAAATCCGAGTTTGTGTAGTGAGAAAATTGTTGAACATAACAGTAATGTGGATGAGGATTTGCTGAACCAAGAACAAGAAGAATTGCTAAACCGAGAACAAGAAGAAGAAAGGAAGAAGATGAAGAAAGAATTGAAACTTCAGAATAAATGTTTCCCCACTGCACATTCTGTCCATGTATACCTGTCATCCATTCTCAGTACCCAATGTGTGCCTTTTTTTTAGTTAAAATTGTGATACTTGCCACCATACCAATATCTTATACACAATCACTTTACAATTTGGTTAGTGTTATTGAGTAGGGAATAATATATTATATCAAAATTTATTTATTGATTGTTTTAAATTATTTACAGTAAGTAAACTTATTATTATTTACGTTAAAAATATAATATACCGTATTCGTTTGTAACCTAGACAGCAACAACATATAGAAATTATTCTTATTAATAATTGCAATCAAAATATTTTGTATAGAATGATTTTAAAAATAAATATGCAATTGAAGGTTAATGTACCATTATATACAAGACTAGGATGATAACATAATTTTTTTTTTTTTTGGAGAGAACATTTCACAATTTAATTCCTGTTTAATAATTTGATAAATACAAAATATAAAGAAAGAAAAAGAGTAATATAAAATGTATATGTATCCACCATATAGTTCAGGTTAATTAGTGTCCAATTTTTAATTCACAACCAAAATTAATTTCATTAAAATAATGTACAAAATATAAAGATATATCTAATAGTATAATACACTAAATATTAATCTAATCTATCTTTTTTCTAATTGTTTAACTAATACAATTTTAAAACTACAATCATTACTAATCAAAATAGTAATATATAATATATCATATAAATTAATAATAAGTATTTTAAAAAATGAAAATTTGTTGAGACGTTAATTGATTTAGGACCAAAGACCACCTAAATTATCTTATATTTATCATGCCAATATATATAAATAATATATATAATATGATAATATTATCTTTTTCTTGGACTTGTAAACTATTTTCAATAATTAACTTCACATATTTTCTACCTAAGTAGTGTGGTTTATGAATAAATGTTATGATTCATTTTTTTTCATTAATACTCTTCTATTGTGAAATGTGATGCGGGGAAGTTGAGTTATAGTACATTTATTGTGATTTGGACTATTAAAATATTTTCATTTTAATCTTTAAATATACCTTAACATAGTATATATGACATAAATTTTTAAAATTCGGCATATTAAAACTAAAATATAAAGTGGAAAACAAAATTATAAAGTGGAAAGATAAGTTCTTATTATTTTTTTGTGGTAATGTTAAAATTGTAGCAGTGGAGGGTGGCCAAGTGTCACAATTTTAACAAAAAAAGAGCACACATCGTTGCTGCCCACAAGTTATTATTCTCATATTTGCTTAAACTATACGATGAAATAATAACAAAATTATGACATAATTTCCAATAGATTTAAAATGACATATTTCTTAGATTTTTTTAATATTTCTTTTATAATGTTTTATAATTAAAATAATGAATAATAACTATTCTTTAAGTTAAAAATAATTTTTTTTCAATGAACTGTGTAAATACATATATTTATATTTTTGTGTGTAAATACATAGTTATATGATCTTTAATATATTTTCGTATGATTTTTAAAAAAAGTTAATTTTTTTGCTATTTAGTCATTGATTAGCAAAGTATTTCGAGATATGATGGGAAAGTAGTTCGAATTTTAGTCACCTTCTTTGAAAGAATTTGACCTAATTAACATATTTCATGTGAGAGGGTTAATAACTATCACTCATTTAATTTGTCAGAATCAGAATCCTCAATGACAGAGAAAATAAATATGAAATTTTTGGTCCAACAAAAACTGGGATCGGCTGGGCTCTAAATGGGCTTGACCCAAGGCAGCTGCAACAGAAGCCCAATGCCAAATAGTTCCCTGGTGAAAGTGTTTTAAGGCAAGTTCTTCCTCACTATATCAATTTCAACATATACTCTATCCTTTTAAATTTTCCACAATTACTCTTTATTATGGATTTGTAGAGTAATTATGGATTTGAAAATCTGGAATTCAAAAAATATAATTTAGAAGTCAATTTTAAAAAAAAAAAAAAATTCGAAATGCAAAAAGTATATTCTGAAAAAGAAAATCCAAAACACAAAATCTGAAAATGCATTTTGAAAAAAATAATCAGAATTTAAAATGTGTTTCGGAAATGTATTCCGAGAACAAAAAAATCTAGAATACAAAATCTAAAATGCATTATAGAAAAAAATTCCAAATTTCAAAAAGTGTTTTGAAAGTTGAAATCCATAAATATATTAATATGGTGAAGGGATAATTTGCTATTTCATTTAATGGTGGTGGTTTTTAAGGTTTAGGATTTAATAAGTTTGAAGTCTATCATGGTGATTTTTTTTCCCCAAATTGAATGCTTAATAAATATAAAAGATATAGGACGTAAATCACTAGAATGAAAGCAGCATTAAATAACTAAATCAAAAGCATGTTTACTATTCTTCTTCTTATTATTAGTTTATTTTAGCATAATTATTTGTTTTCTCTTTACTCAAGAAATAATAATAAAAAAATCTTCTTATGTTTAAAATTATGATTTAAAATCATTCAAACATATATATATTTTAAAATTCTGAAAAAAAACATATTTTTATAACATAGTAGTGTTTTTTTTTTCTTCATTTATGGGAAAACTCTCTTTTATTTAATCATATATGTAGAATTAGCGAAATACATTAAGATAAAAATGTTAAAAATATTTTTAAAATAAGTGAGTAGAAAATTTTTAAAAGATAAAGATGAAACTATAAAAAAAAATCAATAACACTAAACAAAATATATAAAATGAAAAGATGGAGTAAGTAATATGAAAAAAAAAAATCTAAATTTAATAAAACGATATAAGTAAAAAAAATTAATACTAATATTTTCAATTGATAATAATGATAATAATAATAATTATTATTAATATTATTAATATTTTACATTGAATTATTTTTTATTTGTTTTTCAAAATCTAGCTAATTATTTAATTTAAAATAATATTAATGTGATATGAAATTATATGAATAATATGTAGTATATATTAATTCTATTAATTCATTTAAATCAATTCAAATCA
>Ga0123342_1007679_pt1 | contig 14111 bp, 7 predicted proteins | sample Turbeawhitnodule_FD_89960 | JGI IMG/M metagenome (GOLD analysis project Ga0123342, IMG submission 89960) | Root nodule microbial communities of legume samples collected from Mexico - Turtle bean Mexico white nodule | ecosystem: Host-associated > Plants > Roots > Nodule | place: Mexico: Nepantla...
GATTGTTTAATGAAAGATTTTCGAAAATTCTAGACAAGAATGAATATTAATGCAGAATCACAGAAGAAGCAATCAGATAAGTCAATCAACAAAACTATTTTCATTTTATTCCAGAAAATCAATCGATTGTTTTTATCAGTACTTTGGAAAATCACAGATCAAACAGTTTTAAAAGCAATGAAAGATAGAGAGATTGAACACACAAGTATTATACTGGTTCACTCTTAACCTTAGCTACATCCAGTCCCCAAAAACCCCTGGGTATTTCACTAAGTAATCAAATACAAATTACACAGCACAAGCTCCAAAGAGGTGATCTTGAACCCTTCAAGAACACTCACCCTCTTTGAAACATAACCACTACAGGTCAGAACACCCTCTGACTGTAGACACCAGTTTCTTACACTTTTACAAAATGAACTAAAGAACAACAAAGAATAGGAAGGATCTAACCTGATACAAAAATGAATACAGCAGAACCTACTCCACTCTTAAACAATGCAAAGCTTTTAGCAATCTTGCAATCTTTGGAAAATCTCTTTGATCTTTTGTAATATGATCATTCTCAAATTAGAGATTCAAAAACCAGTTATATAGTCTTAAAAATAGTCGTTTCAGACTATCAATCAGGGGCCAAAACAGATTTGAAATAAGCAAAAACAGTTTTAACAGATTTAACCAATTCTGTTATGTTTTCAGAAAATCAATCAATTGAAAGTGCGAATCAATTGATTGAAATGGCTTTGATTGTGCGATCAGCCAATTTCAGCTTTTTCAAATCCTTTCCGAAACTACTAAGTGTAAAACAACCGATTGAAACGACAAATCAACAGGTTGTTTTTCACTTACTTTGAAAAACACTTTTTCTTTTAAAGAACATGATTGATTTAGTTTTGGATCAAGCTAAGAGTGGATTGACAAATTCTAATCTACCTAGAACTCATGCTCACAAGCAATCTTCATGGATTTGGAGACATCAAAGGTTCAAGTTCAACAGTATTAAATTTCCCTTGGTTTCAACTCCTAACTAATGTGGAAGTATTGAGCCCCCCAATCAAGGTCTCTTTGGAACCACTCTTTCATTTCCTCAATTGTGAGGGAACGTGGGTTCGTCTTTCAAACCACTTTTTCCATTCTCATGATGACTCTTTTTTCTACGACAAGAGTACCGAGTCAAAAGTAATAATTTTTCCATAAAGATGGATATCGAACTTACAAGGAACAGTTAATTAAAATCCTAATAGTAGCATTCATTAAGTATAATAATATGTACAATGATTTGATTTGGTTTTATATTGACAATAGTTTGCATAAAATTTAAATGAAAAAAAAAATGAGTAAAATAATTCAATTAAGAAGATTAGAAATGAGGTTAATCCTTCTTACTCGTTTGTAGTTTCAATGAATAAAAACATATAACATTCCATCTTGAGATTGACATAAATGCACATATAAAAATCATTCATATTGATTCCTCACATACAAATTAATAAGAGAGCCTCCTAAATATCAATTCCTCACATATTTATAAAAACTCATTATCATTACGAACAGATGTTATAAAGCAATTAACATTTCAAATTCATTCCTAACATTCAAATATGTTAAGCATTGTCATTTAGATAAGATACTTAAAAGTATTTTCCAGTCAAATCTAAGGATCAAAATCATGATTAGTTTCAAGCTTTGAGAATAAAATGATAATACCAATCATCATCAATCAAGAACTTAATATTATAGATAAATATCACATTAATACATAAAAGTTTGAAAATATTACTCTCAATCCCAAAGAAAAGAATTAGCCACTCATGGTGGTTTTTTCAAGTATGGACAACAAGAAAAGAAAATCCAGGATGTTTCTCCTTGACAGTTGCCTCCTTTAGGGTTTCCTTCCTTTGATTCCTCCAAATGATGTTTAGGTTTATGCTTCATGCCTTCTATTTAACCTAATTGGGATTGAGCTAAGTGACATCTTTATTCATAATATCTTTATATGCTTAATCTCTCCTTAAATTCTTGAAAATAACACAAAATTGAGAATAAATCATTTTTATTCAAGATGCTTAAACGTTCAAGATGCTCAAACACCAACATGGACTCTTAAGCAACAAAACATATCGCTTATGATTTAAAGCTTGAGAAAGAAGATGTTGAGACAATTCTATCTCCTTTGAAACAAATAATTCTCAAGCAAAAAGGTTATTGCTCAATCAATGAGATGTGTCAGTGGTGCATGACTTCTAGAACATGTTAGACCATGCACCTACATATCATCACTCAAGTGATAATGTAGTCATTCAAGCATTAAGAATGTGATGTGTTGAGAGACTCGTGGACTTGTTTGATTATACAAAAAGTAGCATTGCCTAAGCATTAAGATGACACTCAAATTATATTTGTGCAAACGATATGTGAGCTTTTAAAGGAGGAAGAGGTCAAACCAACTCTCTCATGTAGAGATGGTTAGTTAGGTGAGGAGGGATTGCTCATGTTAGATAGGTCATATTAATTCTTTCTTCTAAAGTAGGTGTCACTCAAACTCAAGTAAGATGAGCTTGCTAAAGCGATGTGTGTTTGATGGTCTATGAATAAAATTGTGATATGCAATGGGATGCATATAAGTTTATAATAATTATGATGAGATACATGCATTTGTATTATATAAATAGTGTTATATATTGTATTTGAATGCTTGTATAATGTGATTGTGTATGTGCATGATATTGTGACCCTTTATTAGTATATGAGGATGGATACATGAGATACTATTGAGGCCACAATGACTTAATATTATGTACTAAACTTATTACAAAAGAGAGATAATGTGATTAAGACATTATGAGGTGAGAATTGAAAGAATGTTTATGCATTATGTTGCTACAAAGTAAGTGATACTTTCACTTAGTAAGTTGAAAATAAATTTTTCAATATACTTCTAATGACTCAAGTGTTAGTCTACATTAAGTCATGTTTACGAATTTTTCAAAGATTGTGAATGTAACACTTTATTCTGAATTCATGTATTCTTGGAGTTAATAGATATTCATGTGCAATTTGTGATAATGTTATCTAGGATGAGAATGTTATATGAATATGACTGTTTAAGTAATTTGATATATATATATATATATATATATATATATATATATATATATATTTATATTTATATTGGAAACTTAGAGTTTCAATGATTTTTTATATATATATATTATAGGTATATTAGTGTATGTAGCTTATATAGTTACATAAGCACCACTAATATAGTTAAATATTATCAAACGTTACACGAAACGATAAAAGTATCATATTTTAAATTAATAAAAATTTATAAGAATTAAAAGCAAACTAAAACATGTTTGCAAATATTTAAAATATAGTTAAATCATGTTGAACTGAAATTGATTCATAATTAGTTCATAAACATATTTATTAACTTATAACAATATTTATAAGATGTCATAAAATAACATAATTACATTGTGCTTTTCCTATTTTGTGGGAAGTAAAGACGAGAACGAGCCTAGATAACAAAGGCAGAAAGAAAATGTAAATGCAGAAACTTGAGTTTGTTGAGAGCCCATTAGCAAGAAGATGATCTATAAAGTTAGTCTCTCTATTTAAAAAAGAAAAAAAGTTACTTACAAATTTAAAATGGTTCCCTTTTAATAAAAAGTTATTTATTTTTCTAATTATATGTAAGATTTTCAACATTTAAGTACTTTGTAAAGCTGTGTGAAGCTGTAAAAAGTAAGTGAAGAAAGGGTGATGATATTTTGATATCTTGTTTCACCTTACACTCATAATAAAATATTATTTTTTATAATAAAAAAAATAAATAAAAAAATCTCCTTAATGAAAATATAAACAAAATAAAAATGTTCCTTAATGAAAATATAAACAAAATAAAAATGTTCCTTAATGAAAATATAAACAAAATAAAAATATTAAAATAATTTTTAAAATAAAAAAAATTAAAAGTAATTAAAATAGTAATATTTATTGAAGTGTTGGTGGATCGTGTTAAAAATACATTTTCCTACAGTTTATGTTGTGAATGCAAAAATAAAATTTGGGTTTTGCATATTATACTATTATTAGTTCCAATGTCCTAATTGAAATACCTATCTAATCATAAAGCACTACCTTCATGGACGTGGAAAATAACTCCTCACTCCACGAGTAGAAATAGCACCAAAATTCAAAATACCAGCAAAGATAAATAATATTAAAGTTCTTCTTTAACAAAAAGGTGGATTGATCTAGATTTTACATTATAATCAAAGGAACTTGAAGTTGACGTTGCTTCACCTCATGGAAAATAAAGTTTTTGAAGACCATCCAAAACCTCAAGAACATTATCTACTCATAGTATCAACAATATCAAATTCTTCATGTTTTATAGGTATAATTATTGTATGCTTCAATTGGTCAAGGTTTGTAGTTTTTGTTTATCTATAAGTTTGACTTAATCCTCTTATATTTACTTGCATTTTTTTATTTTTTTTATTTAATAGTATTTTTTATATAATGACAGGTGATGTTTAATATAAAGCTTTATAAAAAAATCATCATATTTTTTATATAATAATATTTTTTATAATTTTTTAAAGTATTTAAAGAATATTCTAACTTAATACTTTTATATAATAGATAATACTATCATGTCATCCACAACTCAAGTAATAATTGAGTCATCAACAGGTATGGGTACCCCTTTGGAGGTATTTGATTAAACACGTTCACCTTATGCATATACTTTTTTATATATATTTTAAAAATAATAACATGTTAAGATTAGGTGCAACAGTTGACAATAATCTAATCATTAGCATACATGTAATACATTCTCTTGATCAATGTTGAAGGTTTATTAATTCTCAGATATAAGAAACAAATCCATCAATAATTGAAGAGGAAAATTTTGGAATCACTCTCCTGCATGAACTCTACGAATTAATAATTATTACTTTACTAAATTATCTACAATAGCATATTATCATCAACAAGATTTTATAATATATTTGTTAATTAATTAAGGTTAAGTTATATTCAAATATATGTTTAAATGTCCAAATGAACAACAAAGCAATTCTATAATATTTTTTTAAAGTTCATACAAAGTTTCAATATTTGAAGTAAATTTTGAATATCTTCAAGTTAAACAAGAATGCTATCTGCAACATCATTAAAGATAGGTATGTTCCAAAATGACATAATTCAAAAGATAAAAGGGTGAAGCTAAATTCAAATAGAAAACATGAATATATACTACAAGAAAATTATAAAATAGAAACTAATTTTTAAAAATAAAAAATAATTAATTATTATAATAATTAAATTAGAGATTATTTTAGAGATTAAAAAATTTAGTTTCTAAATTAGTTTATATTATTGTTAAATAGTTTCTAAATTGGTATCTAATTAGCTACCAAGGTTTTAACTACCAATTATTTAGATTCTAAATTTAGTAGCAAAAGTCTTGATTGCTAATTAGATACCAATTTAAAAATCATTTAACAATAATAAAAACTAATTTAGAAACCAAATTTTTTTAATCTCTAAAATAGTTTCTAATTTAGTAACTATAACAATTATTTTTTTTTTTTTTTTATGTTATTGCATTAAAAAAAATAATGGCTAACAAAAGCTTTTTTTAATATATGAATGGAAGAAAGCTAATGATTACTAATTGCTCTAAACATATAAAGACACGTTCCAACAAAAGAGTCACAGAAACTAGCATTTCATAAACATGCAATAGCAGTAATCAAAACATGCAATAAAGTAATCAAAACATGCAATGGTGAACTTCATCATCTAAACATACAATACTAACAATATATATAATTGAAAAGCAATTACCAAAACGTGCAAACACGCATTGTCATCTAAAAGACATTAGAAGAAGCAACTAATTAATATGGGAATAATAGAACTTTATGCAATGTTTTATATAAATAAAGTTGTTGTAATCCACATTGACGATAAGAACATTTTATACTATATAAATAGATATAAATCTTATTTTATAAGTTGATTTTAAAAGATTGAATTCGACTTAAAGTCCATTATCAGAATTGTTTAGAGTCTATTCTAACGAGATTTTATTGGGTTTATTATATCACTTGTTATAGAGTTGTTATCAGATCATCTATAAATATATAATCCTCACGGACGAGTTGGACAACTACGATGTGAGTGAGGTGTGATGAAGTTTCCACGTCAACTAGAAATAAAGACATTTTCATAATATATAAATTTTACTTTGTAAACAAATTTTATACTTAAAGTAAACTTCTTAATAAAAACAAATTTTATAAATAAACTATAAATTGAAAGTAACAACTCTAAACATTAGCAAAAACTCTTGTATGCCATTTATGTAAATAATTAATCAATGGCTCTTAATTAGTTTTTATGAAGGTTTATATGTTCTTGCCCATTTTTATTTTATATATTTATGATTCTTTCTTCTTTCTATAACTTTTTTCTATCTATGACTTTTCTTCTTTCTGTAACTTTTTTCTATCTACGACTCTTTCGTTCTTCTTCCTATGACCCCTTCTTTCTCCTTATGAGTATGAACATGTTTGTATTATTTTTATTCACAATCATGTTGAGCATGATAGTCTCGTTTCAGGATTCTTATAATAAAATTAAGTTATATCTAAAATAGGCTAGGTGTATGTTATAACCTGAATTTAGTTTATATTTGGTTGTAATATTTCCACTTTCTTATATATGATTTTTCTAGTTTAAAATAGAAATTTATTGCCACTTAAATCAAAACAACCCTAAAAGTATTTTCTTATGTAATTACCACTACAAGAAATAATTAGTTATTATATTCACTAAATTAGATACTATTTTAGATACTAAAAAAAATATTGGTATCTAAATTAATTTCTATTATTGATAAATAGATTCTAAATTGGTATATAAAATTATTTAGATTCTAAAATTGGTAGATAAAACCTTAATAGCTAATTAGATATCAATTTAGAAATTATTTTTCAATAATAGAAATTAATTTAGATATTAATAATTTTTTAATCTTTAAAATAGTATTTAATTTAGTTAATATAATAATTAATTATTTTTATTTCTAAATTTGATTTCTATATAATTTTTTAGTAGTGTACTTAATGGTTCTCAAAGAACATTTTAACTCTTTGTCACAATATTACTTTTAATTTATGGGGTTTTTCGACAATATACAGGTTAAGTTAATTATTGATTATATAAGTTTATAAGGAGATAAATGTTTAAGATGAGAAAAAGATGTAGTAGCAAAATTATTATTTTGTATGATGGTAAGACCTAGAAATGTTTTAAAAAAGAAAAGAAAATCTCAATATTTTTCACTATAGGAAAGCAGTTCATGAGGATGACTTGTAACATAAATTGTAGTTTTACTTCTAAATAAATAATTAATTAAAAAGAAATGCATTATAAAAAAAATCATTAAATAAAAATTAATTTTAGAAATCAAAATAATTTGTTATTATATTCATTAAATTAGAGATCTATTTTATAAATTAAAAAAAATTATTAACAAAGAAGTTTTATTATTAATAAAAATTTATAAAATACTTTATAAATTGGTATCAAACCATATTAACTACCAAGGTTTTAATTACTAATTACTTTATATTTTAAATTAATTTTTAATTAATAATTAAAATTTTGGTAGCTAATTTAGATATAATTTTTTATTAATAATAGAAATCACTTTATATATCAATATTTTTTTAATCTCTAAAATAATATTTAATTTAGTTAATATAATAACTAATTATATTTTATTTCTAAATCTAATTATTATTTAATGATTTTCTTGTAACAATCTCATACTTTAAAATTTATTGTGCAAAAAGCTTCTTTTTTGAGAAACATATCTCTAAAAATGGTAGTCAACACTCTCGTTCACTGGACACCAATCAATCTATTCAAAGTTGGTGTGAAGAAGGTTTTGCACGATTCTTAAAAAGTAAGAACTGACATTCAATTTGTGATGAACTGACAGTACAAGACAAACAACAATTAGCAACCACAACACAACGTAGGTCAAGTAGGGACCCAACTAGAATGGGTTAAGCACACTCTAATAGGACACTAACCAAAATAGGACACATTGAGTGAGCTAATCCAATGTTAGGGTGACACTAAAAATAGAAAAAATAATAAAGAATTTGTTACTGTTGGTCTCAGGGATATAAACCCTAAACATTAAAAGAATCTTATTAAATGAATCTTTCAAATTAAATAATATAAGCATAACATCAATATAGTCGATACACCAAAATTAATTTAAATATAAAATTTAAAGAAAAAAATTATATAAAGTAGAGTGGGTTTTATTATGCAAAAATACTAATAATTCAATAATGTAGAATCAACTTCTTGACTGTTTATTTTTTAAAAAGGTAGTTTCTGCTTGGTCGAAAAAAAAATCTAGAAGTTTCAGAGGTTTACTTTCATTTTTCCCTTTCTCATGCTCTCAATTTTTTCTTTTTCGTTGTGTGCCTTGTGTTCTTTGTGAAGGTACTTAGTTCCCTTTGTCTCCCTAATCCGCAGAAGGCTTCCATTCATGATAATAAAAGGTAAGTAATCTTGGATACCTTTAATGTTTACATTAGGGGGTAGTGGTTTGAAAAACCCTAACTATAATGGAGAAAATGAGTGGATTAACAAATTCAACTACTTCTAGACACACTCAACCAGCAGCAAGGATCTTCACGCATTCCACTTGGATTTGAAGACATCAAAGCACATGTAGAGTGAACCAATATAAATCTATGTCTACTTCTCTCCTCTCTTTGTTTGTTAGATTTTGTTTTATATTGTCTTTAAATTTAAAATTTGAGTTCAGGCCCCATTCACTCGCCCCCTTTTTTGGAGCCAACTATTCCTACAATCTTCATATAGGCTACAATGTGTCTAGGAATTTTGAGTAGTCTTGTGATAATTCTTTTAAACATATATTATTTTTTATCATATAGATTTGTATTTCCTTATTCATACAAAAAAACTTGATTAATAAACAAAAACTTATTAATAATTATTATCATCAAAACCAAAGAAACCTATGGAAAACACTTAGAGTGTTAATCTAGTGACCTAGGAGAGTAAGTTCAATCCTTATATACATTGAAAGGCGATATCCTCCCTAGAGAGTAAGTTAATCTGAACTAGGAGAGAAATCTTAAACATTGTATCCATAGTTAAACATAATCCTCCCTAGTCATCAAACCCAATGATATGTAGATCATTATATACACTACAAGAAAAACGCGAATTATATACGGATTATTACATATGGATTTTTTTTGTATGTAAACCAAAGGTAATTACATACGGATTATATCCGTATGTAATTTTGGCGTCATGAAGCGGGAATTAAATTTCGTATGTAAACAAGTATTACATACAAACTATATCTGTATGTAACTTTGGCACCATAAAATAAAATTTGCAATGGATGGAATTCAAAACCATGTTCCTTCACTGACCAAAGAAACTTTAACCACTATACTAGACAAATTCTTTAGTATTATTATGATTTTTATTATACTAATATTAATAATATTAATAATATTATTAATATTACTAATATTATTAATATAATAAGTATAATAAAAATCATAATATGACCAAAGAAATTGTTTAACCTAGTGGTTAATGCTTCTCTGGTCACTAAAAGGACTTGGATTTAAGTAAGTTGCATCTAACGTGACATTTGGTTTTAATGAGATAAGGAAAAAATAAGTACTTATAACATGTTTGTCTGATCATATTAGTTATAAGTCCTCTTGAAGAAAATTGTTTTATGTTATATCAAACGAAACATGTTTGTAAAAAGATGTATTCTTAAGTATGCTCTTCTTAACGAAACACCTTAGGTAAAATAAGCATAATTAAAGAATTATAGTGTGCTCTTAAGTCATAATAAACAAGAAAAATATTCAAAGAATTTTTCAAAACGCATTTGACATGACACATCAAATGAAAGACTTTTAGTTTGACGAATTAGATCATGTGTTCAACACCATTAATCAAATAAGTAATTTACGAAAAATATTTAAGAATTAATTAAAACATAATTCAAACTTTTCCTTATTGTGATTTTTCTATTTTTCATAGTTGGTATAAGAGTCAGACTCTAAAGGTTGCACTCTTTATAACATCTAGAGGAAAAGATTCAACACAACCAAGAGAGTGCACGATAAGACTATTTCTTCATCTTAGTAGAACCTCTCTAAATCAATACAATCCATAATTTTCTAAAATATCATCCTTCATTCATTTCAATTCAACATTGTTCAAACTCAATATGTATACATTCACATCAAACTCATAAATCAACATATGGAAAGTTATATGAACTAACTCTACTTATGTAAATCATATTAAAGACTCGGTTTAAGAACAATTTGCATTAACATGCATAATTTAGCCATTATACCAACTTGTCAGCAAGAGTATTCAATACAAACATTCTACAACAATAATCTATTAACCAAAACTCAAGTAAAACTCAACTTTAAGCACTCAAACAAAACACAAACCTTGCATAAAAATCAATATCTTGTGACCATGTCACCTTCACATCCAAATTATTTATCCTAAGGTTCTACAAAAAAACATAAATAATTTTTCATCACTTGTAATTTCTTTCTCCAAAGTAACTTCTAACTCAAGTAAGAGACTATTCAAAATCTAGAGACCTAAAACTAAGTATCCAAACATAAAAATAAATTAATATAAGTTTAACCAAGTTAAGAAGATAATTTTTATCAACTAGCCTCACTAAGATTAATAGCAAATTCAAAAGAAAAGAAAGAAAATAGAGAATCTTCCTTTATTTAAAAGTTTGATCAATTAGAAATTATCTCTAACTTCTATACTACTTTTTATGCATGATCAAATTCCGAAAGAGATGAAGATTGAAGAAAATAAATTTAAAAAGGTAAAAAGAAACTTTGAGAGTGAAGATAAGAGATAAGAAAGAAAAATAGAAAGGTGTGATGTGGATTTTACAATGATAAAAAAAAAATTGGTTTTCATAATTTTCAATGATCGATTATAAGATTCAAATAATTGAAAATGATATTTTTGTCTTTAGTTTAGTTGTTTGATTTTGTATCCACGCAATTTAAATAGTGAATAATTTTAGGGTCACTATTAACTTATCATCCAATTTTTTACAATTTTAATCATCCGACAATCCAATTAGCTAATATGTTTCAGAGTTTGGACAATGATCTTCCATTATTTTACTCTAACTCTTTAACGTATTTCATAATTTATTTAATTTCTAAATTAAATTATTTAACTGTAAAAAATATAAATAATTAATATCAAAATTCTAGTATAAATTTTTTTTCTTGTAAGTACATTTATTAAAAATGGAATGATATATAATAGGTTAACAACAAGACTAAAAAGTTGTTTTAATACATGCAGTAATATCAAACTACTAAAATTATGAACTTCAAATTGTTCATTTTTAAAATATATGGATTATAATCGAGCCACTAAAAAAACAAAATCATCCAACCCTAAATTAGAAAATCTAAAAGTGTAATTATTATTCTTAAATTAAATTGTGTCTCACGTTATACTTTTATGTAAGAGTTTCAAGTGTATTTGATGGTAAATTTACTTTAATGGTGTAATTCGTTATTATGGATATGACTAAAAAAATATATTATGTATGTACATAAGTTGTGGGGATAGAGAATGACTTTATTTAGCAAGATTGTTTTCAAGTAAAACGATTTCATATCTATAAGATAGAAATCGTTAGAGAAAATAAAAACTTTGATTACTATTTTAAAATTGTGAGAAACCTCCACGACTTTGTTAAGTTTAGAAGTTAATTCATTGAAGTCATGGAATTGCTAAACGACTCCTGATTTTGAGAGGACGTGTTTCTCCTGCATTATTCCAGTTGAATTTTAAATTCTTTAGGAATCGTTCATGTGTTCAACGAGTTTGGTGAGTGTGGTGCATTTTTTATTTGAGATATGCTACAACAATTGTTGGTTTGGAATAGATCATTGCTTTAATGGATCAAATTTTGCAAAGTTTATTGGATGCATGTTTGGAATTTGACAAAAGCATTTCCAAATAGTAATTTGGTGGAGTTAAACATCTTTAAAGTTTTATTAGTTACTATTAATTAATATAATTGAATGATAGTAATTAATGAAAACAATTATAAAAATCAGAAAAATATACAAATTTATTAATTAGAATATCTTTACCAATTTATTTTTTATTCATAACTTTATCTTACTATTTAACTTCCATATCTATTTTATTACATGACTTAACGAAATATTTTTATCTTTTTCTTACTTTAAACACAAAATGAATAAATGTAATAAAAAAATAAAAAAATTGCAAAGTATATTAATAAACAATATTTTCATTCTTTTCTTTGATTAAAAAAATTGTATTTTTTTCTGTTTTCTATTTTTTACTTTTTTTTCACCATTTTTTTCATTAAATACTATCATTCAATTACATTAATTATATTAATTAATAGCATACAATTATATTAGTTATTCAATTATATTAATTAATACTAACTATTAAGATCACTAACTTCCACTAAATTACCACCTGAAAGTGCCTTTTGTCAAATACCAAACATACAACTAGCACCACAAGCCAACAATTATTGTAGCATGTCTCAAATAACAATGTACCACGGTATGAAGTTTACCAAACTCGTTGAGAACCTCAATGACTCCTAAAGGAGATGAATTTTAAATTCAACTAGAGTTATCTAACATAAACACGTTTTCTCAAAATTAGAAGTTGTTTCTTGACTTCAATTATTTAGTTTCTAAACTTAACAAAATTGTGAAAATGTCCCACGACTTTAAAATAATAATCAAAGTCATCATTCTCTCTAATAACTTCATCATGAAATCATTATGTTTCAAAATAATTTCATTGAATAAAGTTGTCCTTATCCCCTAACTTATTTATATACGTAATAAAAAAATTACTCATATACGTAATAATGAAAACGAATTTCACCACTAACATAAAATTTCCTTACTTAACACATTCTAGGGTACTTGACACATTCTAGAAGGACATTGTACTTGAAATTTTCACACATGATAAGATAGTCAAACTTATAATATATCAGTCATAAGGTATATTGATGATACATAAAGAAAATTTAATATAAAAAATAAATAATATATAAATAAAATTAAATAAAAATTTAATTATATGGAATATTATACAAATTATTAATTATAAAATAAAAGTTAAATGACCATATTGATATAAATACTAATTATGTAATATATTAATTCTAAAAGAAATGAATAACCTCATATTTTCTATATTGACTAGCAAATATAATGTGCACCGCATGTATACTTACAGTTTTATTATATTAAAATTTTAATATTTTTATGAATAATTAATTAAAAAATAAATTTAATATATATATATATAATTGTGTAAAAATAGTATTACAAAATTATATAGTCATTATTTTTCTTAAAAAATAAGTTATTTAATTATTTTAAAAGAAAGATTATTTATTTATTTATTTATTTATTTTATTAAATTAATTAGTAAAGTATTCTTTAAGTAAAATTGTTCAACTAAAAGATGATACCACAGTGGATTCTTTTTATATAATGGTATAGATTAGTTAATATATGTTTTTGATGATGAAGATTCTTGTAATAGTTTAAAGATATTAATAGATAAGGTGTCTTTCTTACTTTTTCTTTCTTAATTTGATGTTTGAGTGCTGTTTTAATTTCATGTTTGAATACATATATGTACGTGCATAAAGGTTTATTAGTGTAATAGAATTAATCCTAATGCTCATGTAAAACTTGTCAGAAATAACTTTAGCAAAAATTCAAAAGTGAATTTGGAGTTAATAACTGTTGTTTGAATAACAACTTAATTGATTAAAGTATGTAATTATTGATAAATAAAAATTCATTAATATTTGTGAATAATTGATTATTTTTTAATATTTATTATTCATTTAGATTAATTGATTATTTGATATTTTGATAAATGTTGATTTAGTGTACAATTGATTATCTCGAAATAATCAA
>Ga0123342_1007682_pt1 | contig 14106 bp, 11 predicted proteins | sample Turbeawhitnodule_FD_89960 | JGI IMG/M metagenome (GOLD analysis project Ga0123342, IMG submission 89960) | Root nodule microbial communities of legume samples collected from Mexico - Turtle bean Mexico white nodule | ecosystem: Host-associated > Plants > Roots > Nodule | place: Mexico: Nepantla...
ATCCCCTCCCCTCTTCTGAAACAGATCGCAATAGCGACCGCAGATGAGGGCCTGACGTAGCGTCCCGGCACCATCCGGTGCGCGTTGCAGTGCGGCGAAGTAACTCTCGACGGCGGCCTCTGCGGGGCTGATGAACTCAATCAGAACGTTTGTGATCTGATGGATGTTGCGCGGTCCGGTCTTGAAGACGCCCAGCGCGAATTCAACGAAGCCCTCTGCCGAGCCGGAATAGGCCCCGTGATGGTCATGCGCATCGGGCCAGTAGGAACTACGCAGCGCCGCCTCGTCCGCGCGGTCTATCCCGCGGCAGTACCGATAGAGACAGTCGCGGATCGCCTCGCGGTCGAGCAATTCGTCAATTTTTTTGTGTTTCATCGCTTTGTCGCAAATCCGAGATTGGCAGAGGCGTTTCGCGCATCCAGTTACGCAGCCATGGTTTCGACTGTTCGGCGGTTAAGGCAGTCGCACTGGGCAAACCCTCCTGCCGCTTGCGCATGCATGTGAAACAGCTGCCGTAGAAGTTGACACGACTGGGACAACTGAACGGGTACGGTGTCTGGACAGCGACCAGCGCCGTCATGTACCGGTGACGTTTCATTTAACCCCCACAGTGTTGATTGAACAGCGATCAAGCAACGCATCGGAGGTGCGATCGATTTCCAGCGCACGTTCGGGGCAGGATCGAGCGCCTCGTGACGCGAGCAGTTCGTCTTTCTCCTCAACATCGATATCACCGGGCAGTATGTAGCCCTCATCATTAAGGTCGAAGATGTCGGGCGCTTGCGCCCAGCATCGAGCATGACCTTGGCATTTGGCATTATCGACGATGATGCGCATGCAGAACCTCCATGTCTGTGCCCCCGCGCCTATGGTCAGGACCAGTCCAGAATCAGATTTTCGATTCCGAACACATGGCCGCCATAGGTGATGGGCGCCGTACCTTCCTTGATACGGAAGTCAGGGATGCGGGACAGCCACTCCTCTAGGCCGATGACGATCTCCCGCCGAGCAAGGTGTGAGCCAAGACAACGATGGGGACCACAGGCAAAAGCGGTGTGACGGTTGTCTTCTCGAGTCAAATCGATCGTGTTGGGACATTCGAATTCCGCCGGGTCACGATTGGCAATCATCGTGGCGCAGGAAATATAGTCCCCCTTACGGATCGGCGCGCCTTCGAAATCGATGTCTTTCGTTGCCACGCGGATCATTTGCACGGTCGAATAGGCCCGTAACAATTCTTCGGCTGCGAGCACGATCCGATCCGGTTCACTCCGCAGCAATTCTTGGTCTTTGGGATTGCGCGCGAGATAGGCCAGGTCAAAGCCTATCGCCGCTGCGACTGTGTCGAGTCCCGCGACGAACAGAAGCACGCCAATGCCGCGGACTTCCTCGTCGGTCAGCTGGCGGCCCTCGACGTCTGCCTGCACGACGAAGGTCATGAAATCGTCGGCCGGTTCCTTGCGGCGCTTGGCTGCAAGTTCGTCGATGAACGACAGAATCGTCCGGGCGGCTGCCGTTAGTTTGATGCCGTCGCCGTGGAGCAGATCATTCCCCCAGCCGACAAATGTGTCGAGTCGCTCATCGGATAAGCCGAGAAATCGAAGGAAGATACTGACCGCAAAAGGAAAGGCGAAATCCTTCATGACGTCGCAACTTGTGCTCGACGCGGAGATCATGTCGATCAGCGCGATCGCTCGCTCACGGACAGCCGGTTCCAGCGCCATCACCCGCTTGGGCGAAAGCAGCGGATTGAGTAGTGAGCGAAACACGCCGTGGGCCGGCGGGTCGAGTTCCAGCGGGATCATCGGCCAGTTTTCTCCGAGTGCGGAGGCAAAAATGCTCCGATGGCTGGAAAAGGTTGCGGTGTCCTGCAGCAACCTGCGCTGGTCTTCGGCGCGAGTGATGACCCAGGTACCTTGGCCATCGCGCGTGTTGCAGGGAGAATAAAAGATTGGCGGCCCGGCATGGACGCAAGCGACAGCTGAATGCGGATCCCCGTTTTTCGTGCGTTGCATGCCAGGCGACGTGAATAGGCTGAAGTCCCTTACCGTTTCGGGCGGGACATGATCTGGAACCCGGTTGCTCGGCACTGCTTTCTCCTGCCGTCAAAGCCCCTTCGCCGAAAACGCCTCCCCGGCGAAGAGGGGACGAGCCAAATCGTCGAGCGCGACACTTCCAACCTCAGGCAGCGCGACGCCGCACGATGATATGCTTTCCGGCGATCAGATCGTCGTCCGGCTCGAAGTTCATCGCTGGTTATCGGCTGAGGTTGAAGTTATTAGCGGCGTCGCCGCCCTGCCGGTCGGCATTGGAGCTCCACGGGATTGCTCTCTTCCGATAGAATGCGATCTGAGCAAAACTGACATGTTGCTATCCTTCGTTCCATTGCGGTTACCAAAAAAATGAATACCGGTCGACAGCTGTCGCCGCCCGCAACCAGATCTTCCAATATTCGTGCCAGTTTGCCGCCGAAAGAATTTTGCGATTGCTTTTCAGCTATTTAGCCTGAGGCAAAACAAGAGGCTGGCTAAACTAGCCCGTGTTGCGGATCTAACAAACCCGACATCAGGTGTCGGATGGCATTACTTGCGGCGCTAGGTCCTGTTGACAAAGTATGGCAACCATATCTTTGCAGCGGCCAGGGCGAGGAATGCTGAGAAGGATTTCCGGGTCGTGTCATATCGGGTCGCCACGCGACGGAACTGCTTGAGCCGATTGAACATCCGTTCGATGCGGTTTCGATCTTTGTAGGCTCGAAAGTCGCAACTAGGCGGGTTCTTCCGGTTGGCCTTCGGCGGAATGACCGGTCTGATCCCTTGGATCAGCAGTTCCTCGCGCAGGAAATTGCCGTCATATCCTTTGTCGGCAAGAAACAACCTCGGTTTGCCGACCGGTATTGCCAAAAGATCAGGAACGGCACTGTAATCCGAAGCCTCGCCACCGGTCAGGATGAAGCCGAGAGGGCGTCCCTGACCGTCTGCACGGGCGTGGATTTTCGTCGTAAAGCCGCCGCGTGATCGACCAAAAGCCTCCTGATAAGTCCCCCTTTTGCGCCCGCAGCCTGAGAGTGGCCGCGAACCGTGGTGCTGTCGATCATGTGTTGCCAGTCATCCGTCAGCCCCAGCTCGACGAGGGTCTACGGAATTCCACTTCCGTAGCGCTCATGCATGTCGCGCCAGGGGCAGCCCACCCGAAGAACATGCAGCATGCCGTTCAGATATCGTCGATTATCGTGAGCAGGCCGGGACTTTCTCCCGCGCTCAGTCGGCAACAGCCCTTCGATAATCCGCCATTCCATATCCGTCAGGTCGCCGCGAGCCAAAACCGCCTCCTAAAAAGCAGTCTTGAATCACGGTTCTAACGATTTGAGAATCCACTTTGTCAACAGGACCTCATACGTCGTCATCGGAGAAGCCACAACAGCCGATAACCAGAGATCATGAAGCGGAGCTCATAAGGATGCGCTCATGCACCGTAGACTTTCCTGTTGCACAGCTTGAGGCTGTGATGGCGTTGAACTGCGGCATCGAACTAAGCGGCGGGAGTCCGAGAAACAGGCCGTCTACCGTTAAGGTGGGCACTTCCACCATCGGCGACGGCACCCGTAAAAAAAGCCCTGAAGAATGGAACGCAGCCGGCACCCACCGCGCCGGCCTGGACGCCAAGATGTGATGCGAAAACCGGAGCGATCGGTAGACCTCGGGATGGTCCTTCGATCGGCTCCGAGAGGATTATTTCGACGAGCCGCTCGTTAAGATCGCTAGGCAAGCGCCCGCCGATGACGATGCGTGCCGGATCGAAAAACGCCGTTGCTGTGCGTACAGCTTGCCGAAGCTGCGCGCCGGCGCGCGTGATCCATTCGCTCACGACGGTATCAGCCGCCGCCGGCATTGCGCTCATGTCCTCGAAATCTCGAAGAGGGAAACCGGCCGCCTTCAGCGTCGCGAGAAGGTTTTGCCCTGAGGGCCGCGGCTGATCATAGGGGTAGAGTACGCCGGGCAAGCAGGCATTGCCATTTGCGCCGCGATACGGTCTGCCGTCGATCACGGCGCCGCCACCAACGCCATGCCCGATGTGAATGAAGAACAGAGGACCATCGGCGGCGTTGTCACTTGCAAACACGTATTCGCCGAGTGCCGCGGCAGTGCCGTCGTTTTCGACATGGCACGCAGTGTCGAAGGCGTCACGAAAGGCTTCCATTGCCCGGCCGTCTTCAAAAGCGGGAAAGAAGGGGTGCGCTTTCAATAGGTTTGAGGCGGTGCCGAAGTTTCCAGGGACGGAAACGCCAATGCCGACAAGGTCGCTCTTCAGAATGGACAGCCCAGCGAGCATTTCATCGACGGCAGCCTGAGCCGCTTCCGCCACTTCCTCGGGCCTGCCGGTCCTCACCTCCACGGTCCTCGTTGCCAGGATCGAGCCGCCAAGGTCGATGATGACGACCTCCATGCGCGCTACCGAGAAGGTGACCCCGGCTGCGAAAAAGCGACTGGCCTGCAGCTGCAATAGCCGACGCGGTTGACCTTGCGCGCCGCTTCGATCCGGCTCCTCCGAAACCAGGCCGAGATCCAGCAACCCCCCGATCAGGCGCGTCACCGAGGCCCCTGTCATGCCGGACAGCTGCGCCAGGTCGACACGCGCCACTCCCCTGTTCTTGAATATTAGTTCGACTAGCCGTCGTTCGTTGAGGGAAAGTTCCGGTAGTGCAGGCATGACTCAGTCCTGGCATTCGATTCATGGGTCCGGAAAAGCTATTGCAAAGAAAATTAAATTGCGCAATGTAATTAAAGTGACACAGAGCCCACGTAAGAGGGGGCGTGTCCTCAAAACCCGGGAGAACATCATGAAACTGTCACTCGCTCTTGCATCTTCGACTATCGCGCTCGCCACGGCTTTTCCGGCACTGGCCGACGCACTGACCATCTACAGCCCTCAAGGCGGCGAACGCGCGGCCTGGATTGCCGAACAGGCCAAGACCGCGGGCCATGACATAAAACTGCTGAATGCGGGTGGCGGTGAGCTCTTCGATCGCCTGCTGGCAGAGAAGAACAACCCCCAGGCCGACGTCGTCCTCGGCATGGTGGACACCTCGATGGCCTTGCTGAAGAAGGAAGGCCTCTTCCAACCCTATGCGCCAGCCTGGGCGAAGGACCTTCCGGCGCGATATAAAGACGCAGAAGGCATGGTCCACAAGTTCTGGCAGACACCGATCGTGCTCGCCTATTACCCGGACCGGCTGCCGGATGCAGAGGCGCCGAAGAGCTGGCTGGATCTTACCAAGGACGAATACCAAGGCAAATACGTCATCGGCGCCACTGCGGGGCAAACGACGCGCATGTATCTTGCCGGCATCCTCGTCCGGTTCCTCGACGCCAACGGCGAGGTGTCCGACGAAGGCTGGGATTTCCTGAGCAAGCTTTACGCCAACGCCATCGTCGCCAACGACGCGGATTCGCAGACCGAGGCGTTCAAATCCGGTCGCGCCTCGATCGATCTGAATTGGCTCGGCGGCAGCGTCAAGCTGGCCAAAGACCTTGGCGCCAAGGTCAAGGTGATCGACACCGACGGCGGCACGCCTGTCATTTCCGAAGGCGTGGCGATCCTGGCCGGGACCGACCAGCTCGTTGAGGCCAAGGCCTTCGTCGATTGGTGGGGGTCGCCCGACGTAATGGCCGTCTACGCCGCCAAGTTCGGCCAGGTGCCCGTCTTGCCGGAAGCGTTGGCCAAGTCGCCGCCCGTCGTGCAGGAGAACGCCATACTCGTGAAGGCGCAGCCGGTCTACTGGGATGCAATCGCTCCCAAGCTCGACGGATGGCTGCAGAAGATCGAGCTTGAAATCCGCTAGTCAGCGGCAAGACCTGAAATGAATTGGAGGTCTAACCATGGCTGACAGCGTTCTGTCTCTGCAAAATCTCGACGTCGGCTTCCCTGGCATGACCGTTGTCCATGATCTGAACCTCGACGTTGCCGATGGTGCGTTTGTCTCGCTCCTCGGCCCGTCAGGCAGCGGCAAATCCACCGTGCTGCGCACCATTGCCGGGTTGCTCCCGGCCTTAGGCGGGAGGGTCGCCCTTGAGGGGCGCGATATCACCACCCTTCCCCCCGAGCGCCGCAACGTCGGTATCGTCTTCCAGAACTACGCACTGTTTCCAACGATGACGGCGTTCGAGAACATCGCATTTGCTCTGCGCGTCGCAAAGAAGCCGAAGGCGGAGATCGAAAAGCGCGTGCATGAGGTCGCCGCGATGGCCCGGATCACCGACCAGTTGGACAAGAAGCCGGCAAGCATGTCGGGCGGACAGCAACAGCGCGTGGCAATTGCCCGCGCGCTCGTGACCGGATCGCGCGTGCTGCTCTTCGACGAACCCTTGTCGAATCTCGACGCCAAGGTCCGCGCCTCGATGCGCCAGGAGATCAAGCGCCTGCAGACGGAACTGGGCTTTACCGCCATCTTCGTCACCCACGACCAGGAGGACGCCCTGACCATGTCGGACGTCATCGTGGTGCTCAATCACGGCAAGATCGAGCAGATCGGCGACGGCCGTACCCTCTACCGCAAGCCGGCAACGCCATTCATTTGCGAGTTCATCGGCGTCTCCAATGAGCTTGCTCCCCAATTGGCGGCTCGCCTCCTGGGCAGCGAAATCAAAGGCCGCAGCTTCGTGCGCCTAGAAGATGTGATGCTTTCGGCCACCGCCGGCATTCCGGCGCGGGTGAAGCACGTCGAATTCCTTGGGGCGTACAGCCGCATCGATCTCGATGTTGAGGGCCATGCCCTTTCGGCGATGCTGATCGGCGACCCGCTTCCGGATCCCGGAAGCACCGTCCCGCTCGCTGTCCGCCCTGGTGCGGCGCATATATTCGCGGAGGCGATCCCATGACCCGCACCGCTGGCTTCGACCGCCTTTTCTACTGGTTCGGCTTAATCGTCATCGCCTGGGCCGTACTGACCTTCCTGCTCGTTCCAATGGTTGCAGCCTTGCACGCCGCGCTGTTCAGGCATGGCGGGCTGGCAATCCTCGATGCTATTGCGGAGCTTGCTCGCTCACGCCGCGTCCGCGCCGCACTCTGGAACACCGCCTGGATGACGGGAATCACGATCGTCACCGGCACGATCGTCGGGATGTTTCAGGTGGCGGTGCTCGAATATTTCCGTGTCCGCGGACGTGGATTTCTAAAAGTTGCCTTCTCTACGCCATTGGTGTTTGGCGGTGTCGTTGCGGCCGCCGGCTACAACTTCACCTATGGCCCTGGCGGCGCCATCACCGCCGGCCTGACGGCACTCTTCCCGTCGATACCGCGTGATTGGTTCATCGGCTGGATCGGCGTTCTCTTTGCCCACACTTTCCTTATGACCAGCTTCCACTTCCTGTTTCTACGCGCCGCCATGCGCCGTATCGACTATTCGACAATCGAGGCGGCCCGCAGCATGGGCGCGTCGGAGCTGACGATCCTTCGGCGTGTCGTGCTGCCGGTCATCATGCCGACCTTGCTTGCCGTCACGCTGCTTACGCTCAGTACGGCCGCAGGCTCCTTTGCGGCTCCCCAGGTGCTGGGCGGCCGGGACTTCCACATGCTAAGTCAGATGGTCTTGACACTGAACAGCCTGCGCAGGCCCGACATGGCGGCGTTGCTGGCGCTGTTGATGGGCATCGTGCTCATGGGGCTCATACTGCTCTCACAGTATGTCGAGGCCAAAGGCGCCTATACCGCCGGCACGAAAACCACGGCCCGCATCCAGCTGCGTCAAATCCGCAATCCGCTCATGCGGATTGTGATGCACGCGCTGGCCTATTTGCTGGCAGCGATCTACCTGGTGCCGGTCGCGCTCATCGTGCTGTTCTCCTTCGCTCCCGCTTCGAGCATCGGCATCGAGATCTTGCCTTCCACATTCACCTTGGCCAACTACGCCCGGGTGCTCGGCGGCGGCACGGCTTTCGTTCCGTTCTTCAATTCGATGCTCATGGGTTCGGTCGCGGTCGCTGTGGCTCTCGCCATCACTCTCTTTGCCGTGCCGGTCATGGTGCGCCAGCGCAGCTGGTTGACGCGAGCCCTGGACATCAGCTTCTTTCTGCCCTGGATCATCCCCACCATCCTGCTTGCAGTTGGATTGATCGCCGCTTTCGACGCGCCCAATCCGCTCGTCGGCAATGTGGTGCTGCTCGGCACCTATTGGCTTCTGCCGATCGGCTACGTGATCTTCAGCCTGCCGCTCATGGTCCGTTTCGTGCGCTCGGCGTTCATCGGGATCGATCCGGCCTTTGAAGAAGCGGCCCGCGCAATGGGTGCCTCCGGCTCCTATCGTTTCCGCCGGGTTGTTCTGCCGCTCGTGGCGCCGACCGCCATCCTTGTCGCCGGCATGAAGTTCAACAATCTGATGGCCGAGTATCCGCTCTCGGCCTTCCTTTACAACGTCAACAACAGGCCGCTGCCGATCGCCATCGTCGACGGCGCGGTTTCGGCCGATCCCGACCAGGCCGCCATCAGCCTCGCCTACGTGACGCTGATCATGGCCTTCTCGCTGGCCGTCATCCTCATCGCCGAGCGCCTCAGCCTCGGCCGCACCCCGGAATCAAGCAACCTCTGAATGGACACGCAAATGGATACTTGCATCACCGTCTGGCACTGGCCCAAGCATGAACGCTGGTACGACGAGGGCGTCCGCCAGTCGCTCGAGCTGATCCGGGAAGCCGGCTTCACGCATATCAACTGGAACCCTGATTCCGGCAGCTCCTACTTGCTCTCAGACGCCGAAATTGAGTTCACCCGGCGCATCGTCGCCGAGGCCGGCCTGAAAACTCACTCGGTTCACGCCAGCAACGGCGTCAACCCCGTAAGCGAGCTCGCTCATGCAGGGCCGGCGCCGTTTGCCCTGGAGACGCGCAAGAACATCCTTTCCCCATACGAATGGCAGCGTCAGAGCGGCGTCGAGCTCTTGAAGAACCGCGTTGACCTGGCCGCCGCCTTAGGCGCCCCGAACGTCGTGCTCCACGTCGACATCACCGACGACACGTTCGGCAACGCCGGAACCGAGCTGTCGTTCTTTGAGCCGCTGTACCGCTCGCTCGACGACGTCGAAGCCTATTGCCTCAAACGCAACGTGCAGATCGCCGTCGAAACGCTGGTCAAGGCAAGTGCTCAGAACTATCTCAAACTGTATGCCCGGCTGTTTGCCCGCTACAAATCCAACTTCATGGGTCTCTGCTACGACAGCGGTCATTGGGAACTGATCGAGCCAGGCAAGGTGTCCGTGCTGGAGCTTAATGGCGACCGGCTGCTGGCGACGCACATTCACGACAATTTCGGCGCGATGGACGACCATCTGCTGCCTTTTGACGGCCGGCTGGACTGGAACGCTATCACGAAAGCCATCGCGGCGACCAATTACGCTACGCCGCTCAACTTCGAGACCCCAATGGATCGTTACGTCCTGGCGGAGGCTTCCTACTATCAACGGGCACACACGATCGCTGTGCGGCTTGAAAAGATGATCGCAGCAGCGCGAGGTAAGGCAGCAAATTGAACCACGATCTCGAAACGCAACTGGATGTGCTTCGCGACGTCACTGCCAAGGTTGGGGCCTTCGCGCTTCTGCGCTTTCGCAATCTTGCGCAAACCGCCATCGAGACCAAGGGCGAGGCGGACTACGTCAGCACCGTCGATCGCGAGGCCGAAAGCCTCGCCCGCCGGCTCATTCATGCACAGTTCCCCACCGACGCCATTGTCGGCGAGGAGCAACCTGGCGATGCCCAAGGGGACCATTGGTTGATCGATCCCGTCGATGGTACCGCGAATTTCCTGTCCGGCATACCGTTCTGGGCGGTTTCGATCGCCTATGTCCGCGACAGTAAGCCGGTCCTTGGCGCTATTGCGCTACCTGCACTCGACGCCCTGTTCTGGGCCTCAGTGGACGGCCCTTTGCACGGGTCAGGGTCCGTTTCGCCCGTCGGGACACAGCCCATCGCCTTTGGCATAGGCCGCAACCGGACATGGCCAGTCGTCCACCGGCTCGCAGTCGAGGCGGCGCTTGAAGCGCAAGGTTTTCATATCGTCTGCTTGGGGAGCTGTGCCGCGGCACTTGCGATGGTCGCGGCGGGCCGGCTCGCCGGCTATGTCGAGCACGGCACCAATCTTTGGGATTGCGCCGCCGGTCACGTCTTGTGCCGGGCGGCAAATGCGCCTTCGTCCATTCTCCCCGAGGCAAATGGGAAAGTGGCCGTCATTGCCGCTCCCCAGCATCTGACAGATCGCGTGCAGCTGGGATCGTTGGGCCCAATACCGTCTTTTTTCAGGTGATGGATGGTCCGGTCATGGACTTCTCCACAGATTATACCTGACCTGTCATCCGCCCAAATTATCTGCAACCGTAGTTCGCTCGCAATATTACGCCCTAGCGATTGATATTGGTGCTGATCCCATCCTGAGCGAGGGAGCTTATGTTCGGCGGCGGATTGCCAGGACCAGCCGTACCACAGGGAGTTCTTATCTCGCCGGAAATATACTGGCCGCTGTTGCAGGGCAGGTTGTTAACGTCGAGAAAATAACTTCCTCTCAGAGAGTTCTGGTAAGCTACAACCTCTTTAACCGACAGCGGCGCCGAGAATATCGTCACTCCCTCAAATCCGGGCAATGCCTCTGTCGGCTCGATCATCGGCCGGGTTTGCCCGGGCACACCGGCAGCGCCAATAAGCCACGGCCCGACCGATCCGAATATGACGGCCTTCGGCCGGCCGGTCGGCGTACCAGTGTCGAAAGGGAAATGCGGGAAGCCACCGTCAAGCACGGCCTCATCCCACTGGTAAGCGGTAAACGCCAGAAAATAGGTATACGGCGCGAAACGGTCGATGCGAACCTTGCCGTCTGGTGTGAAGGTATAGTAAATCCACTCGGTTCCCGAGTACTCGCCTATTGGTCCCAGGAGATTCATATCCCAGGGCTTCTGCCAATAAGCGGTTTGCGCCATCTTCCCTTGAAGCAAGCTTTTGGCAAAAGACCACTTTTGCCCACTTAAACTGGGCTTGGCCCCCAAAGCGAATAATAAGTATGCGTCGTTGGAATTGGAACTCAATAGGGATAGCGCGCTACCGCCATTGTCAACGGTATTATCACGGGTCTTTTCGACCAAAAGGACTGTGAAACCCGTGGCCGGGCTAATCGACGCGATCTCCCTTGTCTCGATCGACCAGCTTGGCGGAAAGTTAAAAGACGTCTTATTGGTATAGAAGTCAAATGCCTGCTTTGTATTATCAGGCACCGGATAATCTGCCTCTGCCGCAGAGTCGTGTATATACAGCTTCGGATACTCGCCAAAAACAGGCACGACCTTGGGGGTGAGTGTCTGAGACACCTTTACCGACGCGCTTTTAAGGCAGTCAGCATGATCGGCGCATGAACCAGCGTGGCTTGCACCAGCAGCAAGACACGCCATGATGAATAGCGGTAGAGAGATTGTCTTTCCAGTTTTCATTGGAAGTTCCTCTTTGAAGCGTAGGTCTTACATTCAGCGACTCAGTTCGCTGGTGTTGCGGCGCCCTAACGCGCGCAGCATGTCGCCAACCACGTCGGGCCAGTCAGTGGTGATCAGATTGGTACGATTGACGATCGCCATTTCCGGATCGCCGCGATAGTCTGGCACGATGCCTCCTGGAGCGGTCGATGTGGGATCGGAGTTGTGCCCGAAGCAGCATTTTCCAGCGCTGTTAGCAACGCCCTCCGGATAGTAGTTACTTTCATGATAGGTGGCGAAGCCCTGCTTTTGATCGACATAGTCGAAATACGCCTGAAGACCGTCACCTTTGTAGAATTGGTTCATTTCAAATTGCACGGGGAACGGCGCCACATTCCACTGATCGTAGATTGTGTCCTGGTGAGGATCATTATTGGAATCCTTCACGTTCTTGTCGTCCGGGTTTTCTACTATGATCAAACCGCCAATGACATTGGGATCGTAGGTGGTCCGATTCAGAAACGTGCCAATATCCACCGCATCTTTGGCTTTCAGCTTGAATACCACAGCCTTGCTGAGCTGCGGATTTTTCTTGGCCGCGAGGATGTCAAGGCAACGTTGAGTGAGTTCGATGGGATCAGTGGGATCCTGATCGTCCACCGCCCCTTTCACATCGACGATCATCACATACCCATGCCCATCATCGGCGACGTATTGGGCGAGCAGATCAAGCGCTGCGGAGAACGTCAGGAACTTCGCCGTGCGCCCCTGCGAGTCCTTAAACACGCGTCCATGACGGTCGCGCAGATCGGCTTGCTGTATTTGCGAATAGTTCTGATTGTACAGCAGGCCGCTTCCGGTAGATTCCCGCTCGATCCTGTAGTCGTGAGAAAGAATGACTTCCTTGTCCGCGGTAATGCGGGCATCGACCTCCACGGTCTCGATCTGTGAATTCCAGGCATCTTGCAAGGCGTAGGCTGAATTCTCGGGATAGACCTCCCAAGATCCGCGATGTGCAGAAAGCAGAACCAAGTCCTGGTCGGGTTTTGGCAATCTGAACATGTTTCTTGTGATGGCGCTGACGAGATATGGTGAAGGTTTCACCGGAAGCAGCGCCTCTGCCCCGGCATGGGATGAGAAACACAAGGCAAAAATTGAAGTGGAAATAAGTGATGCATGCATGATCAATCCCCAGAAAAATAACGTTCGCAATCGCGCTGTTTAACCTCATTGCTTTCAGCCGTCGTCCAAAACGACGTCAAGATAGTCTCCTTCTCGGCGACAACCTTGCAAGGGTCGTCGTGGCTGTATGCGACATCACGACGAGGCCCACCCTTGTTTGGGCAGGTCTGGTCTTATCGCTCGGGACAAGCGTCGCGGCCCGGAGTTGCACGCTCTCCTGCGCATCAGAATACCCTCCCCTGCGGTCTCACCTCCACTGCTCTATCCGGCAAACACGGCTGTCATGGCTGCCTTACGAAGCGCCCTCACCACGCACCGCTCTGCGAGTCGATTGGAGATCTGCCATCGCCGTCCGCCGTGACAAAATCACCAAAGCAAGTTGCATGCCGGATTGGCGCACCGTTTGCGCTGCACCACTTGTCGGTGCCGGCGGCCCGGATCTGGCGACCCTTTGGTCGGGCTTCCAACATTCTTGTCCAGCTTCGGACAAAAGTAGGTTTGCGGGTAGACACACACACGGGCAGAACCTCAAAGCATGCAAACACCGCGACCCGAGCCGGATTCAATTCTCACCGCGACCAGACCGGTGGGCGGCTTACTAAGTGCTGGAGGGTGGCGCAAACCCTGATTGAGATATGGTCGGGAGTAGCAACAGCGCGCGATCGTCGGTGCTGCGCGAGGATGTCTCCGCGGATCACAGATCACCATGCCTGCATACGCACGAGCACGGCGGCGACAAAGACTTATGCAGGCTGCAGTCCTGCCGGTGGTGCGGCAGAGCATCGGCTCGGTCTGTCCGGAACGGTTTCGTCTTTCCCGAACATCGAACGTTTCTCAATGACGAGCCACAGGCCACCGTCGCAGGGGCTGGCTTCGAGGTGATGTGGGCCAAGAAGTTTAGCCCAATGAGATCGATATCTTAATCTTAGCCGGCAGGCTTTCCTTCGTGGCGATGTCAGTCCTGCAAGTCGCGCGATCGGCTCCTTCAAGTCAAATGGCATGACGCTTGCTTGCCCCGGCATGTAGGCCGAGGTCGGATTTGCGTTACCCCTAACCGAGAAGCAGGCACCAGTCTTTCTAAAGGAGCGAGGTCGATGACCCAGGAAAAGAGAGTTCCCTTCGTCACCTTTCGCACGCGGGTTCGCGACGAGTCTATACCCGGGCCAAACCCATACCGCTGGCAAGACAAGACATCCGACGACTATTTCAGCAGCAAGCGCGTAGTCCTGTTCTCGCTACCAGGCGCCTTCACCCCAACCTGCTCGACCTATCAACTGCCTGATTTCGAGAACCTTTATGGCGAGTTTCAGAAGAACGGCATTGACGAAATCTACTGTCTCTCCGTCAACGATGCATTCGTCATGAATGCCTGGGGCAAGGCCGCGGGGCTTCAGAAGGTCAAGCTTATCCCCGACGGCTCGGGAGAATTCACCCGCAAGATGGGCATGCTGGTCGCCAAGGACAATCTCGGATTCGGTCTG
>Ga0123342_1007683_pt1 | contig 14104 bp, 9 predicted proteins | sample Turbeawhitnodule_FD_89960 | JGI IMG/M metagenome (GOLD analysis project Ga0123342, IMG submission 89960) | Root nodule microbial communities of legume samples collected from Mexico - Turtle bean Mexico white nodule | ecosystem: Host-associated > Plants > Roots > Nodule | place: Mexico: Nepantla...
ATTAATTTTGTGCATATTTTAGTTAATTAAAATAATTTAAAGTTTCATTTATAAATAAAAGAAAAAAATGTAAAATTCAAAGAAATAATTAAATATAATTTTAAATGTAAGTATAATTTTATTGTTTTTCATTTTATTAATTTAAATTAATTTTGTTACTTAAGTTATTTTATTTAGATAATTTTAATATTATTTATGATTCTTTAAATTATATTATGTTATATATATATATATACACAAATTTATTATTAATAATAATTTCCATTATTAATATTATTGTATCAAGGGCACCATAGTCTTTTCACCTTATTTCACTCTCATTTCTCTTCAATTATGAGAAGATTTTAAATACCTTTAACTTTCCACTCATTCTCACTCTCAGCCTCTCCCTCTCCTTCTCATAGAAGCAAACAAGGGTGACACCCATTCACCCTCAACCTCCATCACCCTCAAAAGCAAACACACCCTTAAAATAAATTATTTTTTAATATGTCCTCTTTTTTTTATATATTTACTAACTTGTAAAATAAATTCGAGAAAGACAACTATATAGTTTAAAATTAAACACATCGGTAAAAAAAATATTAGAACATAAATTATATTTAGCATAAATTTTTACATTAGTTATCTATTTTTAACCTATTAAGAATTGTGTGGTCAATATGATACTGAGATTGGTAATGTTTCATTTTTTAAAATACATGCATATATATATATATATATACTTTTTATTATATAAAACCGAAAATATTAAATAAATGTAACCACTATTCGCAATGTGAAAATAATCAATTTAGTTAATTCAAATATAAAACAAGTGTTTTTAAAATGGTTTTTAAAAATAAATACTATTAAAAATCAGATTAGGAGTGAGTTCGTTTAAGCTTGAAAATAAAGTATTTATGAAAAACATATTATAGATAAGTGATTCTTACAAAAATATATATTTTTTATTTAGTTTCAACTAAAAAGCACTTTTTAATTAAAAATGTATCTCCATACTTCCCTACTTTTAGAAATAGCTTAGCAGCAACTTATTATTTGTTACTTCTTCTTCCTTCAAGTTTAAACAAAACTATTAACAAATTAAGATACTTGATAATCAAATATATTATTATTTTATTTTAAAATTTTAACATTAACTTTTATTAGAAAAAAAACATAATATTTTATTATTAAAAAATTATAAAATGGAAGTAAGAGAAAAAAATAGTGTAAAATAAACTTTTTTTAATTGTTATATATCAAACACTCAAAATTTGCTTCATATGAAAAAACAAAAAATAGAATCGTTTTATTGCATAAACAATTTTTAAAAATAAACACATAAAATTGATCCAATAAAAGAAAAGAATTATATATAATTACAAGAAGGTTTACTCTGTATCTCTCTCATCATAATGCATGTCGATTGGAAAGCTCAAACGAAAAGGCAAGTTGGTGGCGAAACATCTTCCAACTTCCACCCTCCAACACTATATATATATATATATATATATATATATATACACAACGCAAACACGGTGATAAGAAAAAACTCTTCTTCTTCTTCTTCTCTTTTCACCAAAAATGGCTGATTACAGTGATTATTACTCAGATTCCAGTGATTATCACTCAGAGGGCAGAGATTATTGCCCAGATTACAGTGATGATTACCCAGATTACAGTGATGATTACCCTGATTACAGTGATGATTACCCTGATTACAGTGACGAATACTCAGAAGAAGAAGTAGAAGGAGAAGAAAAAGAAACGTTGAACAACCACAACCCCACCGAAGACCTCATAGCGTACAGCGTTACCATTGCTGTTTTTCTTATGTCGTTTCTCTTCGGTCGCTGAGAAACTTGGAGGACTCTGAAGCTCGTTTGAGTGAGGACATTGAGATCATCTCTTCCAAGGTTGGATCTTTGACCTACCGTAAGGGATGGTGTGAAGTTGAGCTCGCGAAGGTTCGGGAGAAGAAGCATGCAGTGTCCAAAGCCATTGATGATTTAAATGCTTTTTTAACTTTTGAACTTTTATGCTTCCTGTTTTGTTTTCTTTCCCATGTTATGATTATCTTTTAGTACCTTCAATGTCGGTGTTCGAAACAGGTTTTGGATTATAACGATCATTGAATACGAGCGTGTGTTCATTTTAGGGTTGCAAGTTTTGTTTCACGCCATTTCTTGAAGATTGTGTTGAACTGCGTTTATCTTTTGCTTGATATAGATATCTGCGTTTTCCCTATTTTCAGCATTTTCAATATATATATTACTCGAATTGTAATTAGAACATGGTTGTTTTTAACTAGGATGGATTTTCATATTCAAAATAATAATATTTTATTAATATGTACTTTATTTTTTAGTTTAAAATTTTAATATATACATTTATATTATCGAACTGGGTTCTAAGATAAATTTGTTAGTACTAATTTTCTATTAAAAAAATTATTAAATAAAATAATTTTACATAAAAATTACTAATATTTAAATTAGTTTTGATTATTGATAATTTTATAATGATTTAATTTATTTATTTATAAACAAAAAATCATTTATGCATTATGCATTAGTTATCATTATTCATTAGTTATAATTTTTATTATTTATTTAATTGAATGTTTAATTATATAATTTATGTTTCCTATTCTCACTTATAATTATAGTTTTTAGTTATTGTAATTTTTTCTTTATAGAATATCCGTGTGATCTGCTAGTCATCATCATGCATGTTCATTGGGAAGCTCAAAGGAAAAGGCAAGGTGGTGGTCAAACATGCTCCAACTTCCAACACTATATTTATACAACACAAACACGGTGTTTAGAAAAAGCTCTTCTTCTTTTCTTTTCTCCAAAAATGGCTGATGAATACGGTGACATCAAGGTCGTCAAACGCAAACGAGACAAGAAAGAAGAAGAGAAAATGTTGAACAAAAACGCAACCCTCAAATACTTGGTCACTAAAAAGTTCTTATCCAAAGAAGACGCGCTTTTGCTATGCAACTTCTTCTCGAAGCACTGTGACCCGTATTTTCTCGGCCATGCAATTTCCTTTAAGACCAAGGGTTTCGCCTATGGTCGTTTGGCCGATTTCATTCGACTTCTCCGTGACCACACAATGTTGGAACTCTTGGACTCAAAAAGTTATGTGCTTTCGGAGCACTTGGATGATCTTCGCCACTTCTTCTTCAGGAGCACGTTGGATTCTATCGAACGCCGTTTCTTCCCTTGCTTTACTTCTTCTTCTTCTTCTGACGTTTCTCTTCGCTCGCTGTAACACTTGGAGGACTCTGAAGCTCGTTTGAGAGAGAACATTGAGACCCTCCGTTCGAAGGTGGATTCTTTGTCCTGCCATATCACACGGTGTGAATTGAGCTCGCGCATGTTCTTGAGAAGAAGCAAGCAGTGTTGGAAGGCAGAGCTGCTTTAGATGTTCGTTTCACTTTTTAATGTTGATGTTTTCTGCTTGTTTCTTTCGCATGTTATATATGTTTAATGTTGATGTTTTCTGCATGTTGTAATTATCTCCTTGTCCCACTAAGTTTTAGACTGATATCATTCACAGTACAATGAATATCGATGTTCGAAAGAGGCTTTGGATGAGAAGGACTGATGAATTCGAGCGCGTGTTAATTTTAGGGTTTCAAGTATTGCTTCACGCCATTTTTTGATGACTGTTTAATGTTATTGAAATGCTTTATGAACACATCTTTTAATGCTATTCTTGGTACGAACCTTGTTGAATTGTTGTTTATGTTCGGCTTTATGATAATAATGATATATTTACAATCCTTTATATAACTAGATTACAACTTTTATTATGTGTATTTATATCTAAATCAATATTTTTTTATATCATTTGACTATAAATTTAACTTTTATATTACTACAAGAAAAAAAAAAAAACTTGTTATAATAATTTTCATACATAAAAATCACATCTATTATTTAATATTTTGACGGTGTTGGATAAGGTTATTTATGTGCTATTTTCTTGTAAATGATGTTGTCGAATTATTATTTATAATTTATATATATATATATATATATATATATATATATATATAATAACACTAAACTATACATTGCTCGATGTAAACTAATTAAATACTCATTAATTTAAAATAATTAACACATTTAAAAAACTATCTTAAAAACAGATTATTTTCGCCTGGTAATTATTTTCATCTCTTAGATGCTTGTTAGATTAATCCTACATATATACCTCTTTTAATAATAAAGAATAGTTAAGGGTAGAAATGGAATATAAATGTTTCAGATAACATGATGTATGAAAACTATTGTTTACCATATCAAACTCTATATAATACTTCCTAAATCTTTTAAGGATGAAAATATATGTTTATTTTAAAATAAAATATTGGTATTTTTTAAATACCTAAAACGTCATTCTAGCGATAGAAAAATCAAGAAAAATTGTTTTTTCTTAGTTTCAAAACCTAATGAAATCAAATTCCAAAAGCTTAATTTGTGATGCAAAAGGCCCGAACTGCCTTAAACAGAAGGCTCATTCTCCCTGACCCAAGTTTGCAAAAATACTAAAATACTCTTAATAAAATTTGCAAAAATACGAAAATGCCCTTAATGAAATTTAATCATTTATGACAATCTCTCCAAACAAACACAGGCTTATCGGTAAATGTCTCTTCTATTACGAAGATCACCAGGTCGCGAAGCTTATCCAGGGAATGTTTTTTATTTACAATTAGGTTAAGGGAGCACCCAATCACAACACCCCCTCATTTTTGCTTTCACGGAGCAGCCACCACTGCGACCTTCGTTTTTGCACTGAACGCAGCGGGCAGTGTCGTCTTGTCATTCTTACGTTCGCATTTCTTCTATGAGGGAGTTGAAAAAAAAAATATCACTTAGCTTTCGGATATAAAAATCCATAAGTCAAAAAATATACTTCCGCATGCCCACATCGGGAACATAGTTAACTATTCCAGATATGTACATCCAGAATATAAAATTCAATTTCAAATAATGATATTCGTAACGCATTTCTGTGCATCCTACAACATTTTTCAAAATAAAGAAGACAAGGGCATAATGAGATTTTACAAAGTTTTGCGGGTGCAGGAAGCAATTGATTGGGTGCAGAAAGTAATATCCTAAACAGAATCCAAATGGCAGGCCGAGAAAGTTAGCTGGCCCAAACTATTCGGATCTTTTGAACGGTCTTTCGCAAATTTCACGCCGAAACGAACATTAGGGTTTACAGCACAAGTATTTACATATATATATATATATATACAGCTGTGGCCACACCAATTTCACCATCAGCTTTTGATGGCACTGACACAATCTGTTCAATCAGTGAGGTGAGTTTTTCTTCTCTCTAATCCAAAAGTTTAGTAAAATTTCTATCAATGTAGGTTTTTTTTTGTGTTATTGAGTGATTTTTTTGTCATGGAAGTAACCCTAGTTATAGCAATGCGAATAAGAATTAGGAAGAGAAAATGGTTAAGGCTCTATATTAAGAGTCAACAGCAGGGGCTTCTACAATAGTTACCTGACTGCCGCTTAGAGCCAAGATGAAAACACCAGATGAAGATCCTTGAAAACAACCCCTTTTGTTTCAAGACACAAAATTCTGGTCAAATTTTTTGTTTTTGTTTTTGTCAATTGTTGTTGGCACTTAAGTCAGACACGGGTGTTTGTTGCTGAATCTCAAAACAAACAACCTTTTGCATGGTGCCTATATATAATCGGCTATTGATTCACGATTGAGGGAACTTTTTTTGTGGTTCCTTCAAATTTCAAGCAGCTATATGTTCTTGAATTTCAGCTATTCCTTTTTAACAATGCTTTCTTTTTTCCCCCAATCAAAATCTGACCCAATCAAGAGATTATGAGACACTTTTATTAACTCAATACACTTATCTTAACATTATAAAACAAGTGAAATATAATGTTATTTTAAAGTATTGAATCTAATATTTAAAACTTTCACAACACTATTTTATACATTGTAAATGTATAGCATAGTTTGAGAGAAAGAAAAGAACCTCATTCTGTTAAATATTGCTTGTGAAGTAATAAATATGAAAAAAATATTCTTTAAATTTTATGGATAATGATTAATATTAATAATTAATGATAGTATCACGGTTGGTTCATCATGTTGTAAATTATAAACTTGGTATTGATACTAGTCAAATTATTTTATTCTTTTGCAACCTGTTTGGATCATGCCCTCTCTGAAAGTAGCCACAATTTATGCTGGTGTATATTTCACTTTAAAAGTAATTTAAATAAAAATTTAATTTTATGAAAAAAAATCATGATAGTTAATTTTACAATTCTACAAAAAATTCAATACTATTATGTGAATGCTCCTAAACAACACTCTTCAAACATCCTTAAAATCTTCTACAATTTATCATTTTGTTGGTAATATCGCGTAACAATATTTTTACTCACCAATTAAAGTCTAACTCGTTTAACATAATGTTTTTTATTATACATAAATTAAAAATAAAAAAAATGTTATGTTTTAGTTGGATAGATTTTAGTTTAACAAAATGAAGGGGAAAAATCATATAATTTTATAAAAGTAGTTTACTTTAGAAAAGTTTGACGGACTCGCGCATCTATTTGTTTATGCAGAAACCTATAACCGAATAAGAACTTATAAAAATTGTCTATTTATTTTGTAGACCAAATATACCCAAATGCTAACATCAATATTACAAAATGATGCATTGTTTAAAATGGAAAGTCATACCCTTTTGAGCATTGGTTTGGAAAGTCATACCCTTTTAAGTATGCCCTAGCTTTTAAGTATCTCCACTAGCCACCAAAGATCTTTATCTATTTTATTATTATTAATTACCACTAGCTACCATAGATTTGTTATATATTTGGGTGCAGTAATTTCACTGTATTGATAAAATTGAAGGATCAGTGAAATGGGTATCTGCATATCAGTTTCAGAAAAAGATGATGATGATGATGAGAATGTGACAATATTTGAAGAAAGGAAGAAGGTCCCAAATGGGAGTCAGAGACTTTTCTCTGTTTACTCCAAACAGGGTACCAAAGGGCTCAACCAAGATGCTGCCTCCATTCACCAGGTTTCTTTTACAGTTTCACTGTTTAAAACATCAGACAAACCACTGAATTTTGTTTTGATTTTTCATTTCTCAGGCAGTTATGCATATCAAAGATATAGGCTAAAATCACATGGGACAACTCATGTATTTCTTAAATAAAAAAAACACTTAGATTGAGAGAAAACATGCTACTCTGTAAGGCTAAAGAAAATCATCAACATTAATGAAGATTTATACTGAAATTTATCATTTGCTTGGTAATTGAAAAAAGTTTACAAATCAAACCCAAATCATAGGTAGGCAAACGTTTGATCATATAGACTAATCTTTGTTGCATTCTTTATGTTGTAAATCTTAAGTAATAATCCTTAAAAAGCTAACAAACCTTTTACTTTTTGCTTTATATGTTTAATGACTATGCATTTAAAACAGTTTTACAATCTGTGATAGAAAAATCATGATTTTCAAGGTAACTACGATGAAAAATCAACAGATTTACTGCACATGATCATATGGTTATAAACTGTTTTCTCTTGCTTTGTCAGTCATTCGTTTTGTATCTAATTAAGATTTGTGGAGCACATAATCATTTTCATGTGCTTTTTCTCAAAAAAAAAAAAAAGGATTATGGAATGGAAGATGGAACATATTGTGGTGTTTATGATGGTCATGGAGGGAATGGACACAGAGTGAGCAAAATGGTAAGCAGTCGATTATCTTCCCTCATACTGGACCAAAAGAATGTTCTTGAAAAGATTGATGCTATAGAAAATGGTTATTACAACACCACCTCAAAAAATCATGTTGGCACAATGAAAAAGGACTCAGCTGCAAACAACTTTCAGAAATGGAAAGAAGCAATTGTTAGTGCTTTCAAGGTGATGGAAAAAGAGGTCAAGCTTCAACATAATCTAGATTGCTCTTGCAGTGGAACCACTGCTGTAGTTATCATAAAACAGGTAAGAAAAATTGCTAGAAACTCATCTTCTATATAATAACTTTCTTTTGAACACACTAGTAAAACTCAGAGTTTTAGTAAACTAATGATATATTATCTAGTTTTAATGAATTCTAGTAGAAATGAGCAATTCCAAAAATGAAACAAAATCACTACACCTCCTTAATAAAGCTTCCTATTTATTGTGAAAAGAACATAATGTAACAACAACAATACACAGGGTGAAGGTCTTGTCATAGCAAATCTGGGTGACTCAAGAGCAGTGATGGGAACAATATGTGATGAAAAACTCATTGCCACTCAGTTAACCACAGATTTGAAGCCTGAATTACCTCGTAAGATTCTTCTTATAAACTATAAACCTTGCAGATTCTTCTTTTAGGACACAACTTTTCTTCTTAAGGTCTAAACCTGCAATGCTTGCACTAATATCACTTGATGGTAACACAAAGTAAGTTAATGTTTAATATCACTATTGTTAGAATTGATATCACTAGGAGAAATTTCTGGTTTATATAAGTAACAATGCATGGTAGATTTAAGAATAAATTAAAGTTTTTTGCATGCAAAACTATTAAAACCAAGTAAATTTATTTGGAAACAAATTGGAATGCAGGAGGAGCAGAAAGAATAAGAAGGTGCAATGGTTGTGTGTGTGCATCGAAGGAAGAACCAGAAATCCAGAGAGTGTGGATTCCAAACAATGATAACTCCCCTGGCCTAGCCATGTCTCGATCTTTTGGAGATTTCTTGCTCAAGAATCATGGTGTTATTGCTGTTCCAGATATTTCTTATCATCCTCTATCATCAAGTGACCAATTTATTGTTCTTGCTAGTGATGGGGTACGTGATACTTGCATAACAGAGTGTTTGTCTGCATGCAAGCTTCAAAAGAAAAAGAGATAATAGTTAGCAACACACAATTTATCAGAGTAAATCATATTAATTATTTTGTAAAATTATCTTTATACTAATCCTCTTCAGTGCTTTAAAAAATATCATGTTAACATTTTTTGTGCATTACACTAACTCTTAATTGTTTGGAAAATATTATGCTATTCCTATAAGGAATATTACTGGAATTAATAGAAAAACAAAGAACTTGTGTAATTTTACGAAATTTCAATAGTGATTAATGTAATGTATTTATTTTACTATCAATTAACGTTAATTTAAAAATTATATTAATTAGATAAGAAATGAGACTCACAGTATATGTTGTGATTTTAATAATTCTAATCAAAGTCAAGGAAGATGTGATTCACATTCAATTATTTTGTACATCATTCATTTGTATTTACCTTTAAACACATCATTTATTATATCTCAACTCAAGTTTATCTCTCTTAAATAAATTGTTGTACAGTTTGTTATATCAGTAAAATTTTCCAATAGATTGTGTTAAAAAATGTTTACTAGCTTTTCAAAAAGGTTACCTAATACATATTAAAATTCTCACAACAATTTCTACAATGTTTTTGGAGTGTTTATCTCTTTCCATTACATCATTTATTACATTTTAAATTTACATTTGTTAGTGGTATAAATTGTTATACAATTTTCTGATTAGAAATTGATCCCTGTTATTGTGTGGAATTAGCTAGTGGAGTGTATTTTTGCACAAGCATTCTCTAAGGACTTTTTTGTTTGTTTTTCTTGCTTATAGGTGTGGGATGTACTTAACAACAATGAGGTTGCATCAATTGTGTGGAGTGCAGAGAGTGAAGAGGTTGCAGCAAGAGCAGTGGTGGAAGCAGCCACTACTGCATGGAAAGACAAGTTTCCTTCCTATATGGCAGATGACTGCACGGTGGCTTGTCTCTTCCTGCACCAGAAACCACAACTTCAGCCTTTTCAAAACTAACTTTCATAGTGTTCCTTCACTAATATTCTAGACACCATTTTTCCTTAAATCATGCTTTGTGAAAAGGCCACAATGATGTTCATTGAAAACTAGATGTTAGCAGGGGAAAGAAACTGAGAAAGAGGAAAATTACTTCAATCACTGCTAGATATTGCAAGTGTTTAAGTGATGTTTTGTGTATTTTTTAAATTAGATATATCTTATGCTTTAGATGTCTCATTTTATAAGAAAAGTAATGATAGTATAAAATTTATAATCAAACACAAAATTTGCTTTATTTCACAGTTAATTTTGAATTCTGAATCAAATCAACTTGAAACCAAATATTTATCAAATACAAGTTAACTGATGTTTAACATTAATTTAAATAATTTATTGTGAATACCGATTAGTCACTAAAAAATAAAAATTACTGTACAAGTTCATCAAAATATAATACTTCATAACTGAAGGATCAATATGATAGTAAGACGATAGGGTATTTACATAGCAAAGACTTTTAATGCACTTAAAATGACAATGGAATGAAGGTTGGTTTGTTATGCATGCTTAAATCGAGCAAGTCATCATCATAAGAGACTGGTATCCTTAATCTGCCATGAACAAAGTTAGATTCGCTTCACCTGTTGAAGATCGCACATCGATTAGAGATTATAATATTTCATAATATATAAGTCGGTTTTATCACGTTGACTACGATTCGCTTCACCTGATGGTTCAGGTTTATCTTGCCTTTGCAATGCAGAAAAGGGTTTGTCAGAAACATTGCCCTGATGCCTGCAACCAAATGTAGAGGACTCCTCTTGAGAAGAATCCTCTTTCTTTTGCAGTGGTGGCTGCTTAACATTTGGCTGACTGAACTGCTTGTGCATTATTATAAACAATGACGAGAAACTACTTATTACAGAGGAAATAATTATATGAGTAATCTTGGTTCTGACACAAATTCATAACACTTGTTTAAGAGGAAAACAACACAACTCTAACACTAACTGGGGGCTGCTTCTTGCTATCCCAGATAATAGGTACATATACATCCAAAACCAAAACAAACTTCACTGTTTTATTCAATACAAGGAACACAAATATGTAAAGTGTTTTAACACTGAAAACAGAAGGGTCCTCAAACTCCTTTGCTTTTTTCATGATCTCTTTGTAAGCATTTGGTTCTCGAACCTTAATGATGCTCCACAATACACCACCCCTTGTCCGAAATCGGCTACCATCAACAGTCTTCTGACCTCCACAAGACTGTATAGCATCCACCTGTGATTTTCACATTTGATTATACAAGTTTACGACATGTGTATCAAATTGGACAAATCAGAAAAGAACACCAAAAACAATTAAAAAACACCAAATCCATTAATTAGAGATTCAAGTTAGCAATAGATTTGGATACATTATTGACACATATTGGTGCAGTATTCAAGAGCATTGGATATGTGAAACTATTTGAATTATTCTTACTCTTCCCTTTCTTTTAAAATGTTTTCTATATAGCATTGAAACCACCATATCCATAATCGAATTATTACAAGCAATAAATACAATTAAAAGAAAAGAAAGTGTCTAGAATTATCAATATGAGTGAATAAGGAGAACAGACGAACAGTTCAGAGTCATGTGGGCAAGGGAAACTCGGCACATTCAAGTACCAACCAAAATTTCATTAGTAGATGTTCTTAAATTGTTTTTCAGCCTCCAAACGACCATGATATTTCACTGAAAGATCAACTAAAAGAAAGAAAAAAAACAACTTTCAACATGAAAGCAACATTTCAGTGAGGATTCCAATACCTCACTGATGATATCACTTAATGCAGAAACTCCAATACCATGTATGACTTTTTCTCTTTCAGCCCCCGACATACATCTATCACAAACCTGAAAGAACAACTAAATTTATTAGAAATTAACAAATTCATCAGTATGTAATTAAGGATAAGGATTAAGGATTGGTGAGTAGTGGTGCTACAATGAGGTATCTGTCTTGTTACCAGACATTGATACTTTAAACCCGAAAACAACCTCACAACTTGCAAGGTTTTCGTACATCTATCTTTCTTTTCCCATTAGTTGGGAGTCTGATGTACTTGACCATTCATTACATTTAAGTCAAGCTGTACAAGTGTAGACTCTCTATTGAGTTGGTTGGTATTTGTATTTGGTACGTCTGTGCTCATAGATACTCCTAAAGACTAAAGTCAAATGCTAAAAGTTTGGCCAACTTCATTCATAACAGGATAACTTTACTTTGAAAACCAAAGGAATGATGGGAAGTGTATGGTGATGCTATGTCCTAACTTCAATATGCAGTGCTGAAACTGCTTTCACAACCATACTCTTTTTTGAAGAATTTAATTAATTTGCCATAAATTGTGGTGCTTATTTGATAAAAGAAATCTAATATCAAGAGAATGATGAGATATTTTGCTGGTGGTGCAGTGTCCTAACTTCACTCTACTGTGTTACATCACTTTCCCAAATTTAATTATGTTACAGGTTGTGGTGCTTATTCGAAAAATCTATTATCTTTTATACAATTTGGTCATATAACTTTTCTGTTAAAATTCGTTTGTTAAGAATTCAATGTCAGTTGAAAAAAAATTTACATTGCATAAAAATGAGTAAAATGGATAATATATAAGGAGAAGAATCCATAAACTTGTTGCCTTAAGATTTTAGATTAATGATGGTGTTTGTAAATTTAAGTTTTATCCAAGTGCTAAATCTCCTTGGTGTCTTCTTTCGAAGAATCTAAAGATAGTATTAGAGTTAGATTCACCTTGGTGACAGCTCAGACGAGTATACAATAAAGTAGATGAAGAATTTTAAAGTTTGAAGATTCTTTGAAGGGTTATCGTTACTATCTTCATGCTTAAATATGCTTTCACTTGAGAGAGGTGTTCTAACGCAGAAAAGACTCACTTGGGGAAGAGGTTGTTAGAAATTCAAGGTGAGTTAAAAGTTTCATAAAAATATATATAACTAAAAGAAACCATAAATCTATTATCTTAAAAAAATTTAATGGAAGATGATGTCTTAGTCTCTTGTTCACTATTTGTTGTTACGATCTCTCTTAGTTGTCTCCCTTAAAGAACCTAACACTTTTTTATTGTATATATTTTTCTTTTATAAGACCAAAATATACTTTCTTGAAGACAATATTATTTGAAACAACTAGAACTATTATTAACATCAGAATTTTTTTTTCTATTTGAGTATTTTGTTAGCATTAAACTCAAAGTTGTCATTATTTTTATTTTAAAATTTGAATAGTCAATAATTATTAGCTTTAATTCTAGTTTTGAATGTCATTTATACTATGATCTTAAATGCAATTTATAATATAGCTTTTATAAGAGAGGATGTAGAATTTGAGAAGTCTATTTTGAGACTATGTACCGAGATTGTATTCTCATTTGAAAAGTAGCAGCAAAATAAAAGTTATATTCTTTTTTCACAAATTGGTATCAGAGTTAGGGTCACTACAACCAATAATTTGTCCCTGCCCCTACTAACAAAGATGACAAGATTTTTAAAAGGTGGTTCAAAAAGGTTTTGAAGAACCAGAGAAAACACCATTGGTTACTCGGTGGCCCAAAACAAAGTGTTGAAAGAGACATGATCGAAAGATAAGGCAAATTTGTACATGTTGTATCGAGTTGTTGATGAGGCAATCTCTGAGAAGATTGTTGGTGCATCCACTTCAAAGAAAGCAGCGCAATCTGAGTTAAACAAATGCATTTTCAAACTCTACGCGGTGAGTTGGAGACCACGAAGATGAAGGATTCAGAAGAAGTATCTAGTTACATCACTCGTGTACAAACGGTAGCCAATTAACTAAAACGCAATGGAGAGACTCTCATGGATGCAAGGGTCTTGGGAAAAATTCTTTGGTCATTGACCGATAACTTTGAAAATGTTATATGTGCAATCGAGGAGTCAAGAAATTTGGAAGAGATGACCATTGATGATCTTTCGGGTTCTCTTGAAGCACATGAACAACGAAAGAAGAAAAAGAAGCAAAAAGTCTTGGAAGAAGCCTTACAAACAAAGATGACCAACAAAGAAGACAAGATGATGTACGTGTAAGAAATTATGTAAATTAATTTCTATAAAGTGACTCACATGACTTAGAGTTTGGGCTTTGGGCCCAAATATGATTTAATAATAATAATAGAATAAAGGCCCATTGGTTAATGTGAGAAAT
>Ga0123342_1007684_pt1 | contig 14102 bp, 4 predicted proteins | sample Turbeawhitnodule_FD_89960 | JGI IMG/M metagenome (GOLD analysis project Ga0123342, IMG submission 89960) | Root nodule microbial communities of legume samples collected from Mexico - Turtle bean Mexico white nodule | ecosystem: Host-associated > Plants > Roots > Nodule | place: Mexico: Nepantla...
CTTGAAGTTCTGTTTTTATTTAATTTGTTGAATACATATTTTTTTTCTAATTATAGTTTTTATATTATACATATTTACATTTAACATATATTTTTTTAATTATAATTTTTAAATCTACGAAATATGTGAAAGTTTTTCATTTTTAAACAAAAACAACTCATTTTATTATTAATTTTTTTAATAGGCAAGGGTTAATCTGTAAAGTAACATTTCACACCTTTAAAAAAAATTAAAATTCTCTCATAACCATCACATCACTCACAAACTCCCATAAACTTTCCTCACACATCCACTCTAACATACCTCAATCCAAACACCCTCATTTTCCTCACACATCCACTCCCTCAAATCTTCACACATCCTCTGCCTAATCCAAACAGAGCCTTAATGATAAATGATTCATTTGCAACTTAATTCCAGTGGAAAAATGAAAAATAAAATATCACTCGCTAAGAGAAATTACTTTTATTATGTCATCAAAGACATATCTTTGTAAACATTATTTTTTTTAAAATTTTCTTAATTGGTTAATTATGATTAGTTATTTTTTAACATTTTATATTATAAGATGAGGGACTAAATTAATGTTTTAAAGCCTAAGTTGTATAGGACTAAACTCATGCTTTTTCTAAATCCTATTAATAACAAGAACCAACATATACTAATATTATTGTCCATCCAATGTTTGGTGTGAAACTGAATTTTAAAATATTATTAATTTAATTTAATTTTATATTTAATTAAAATAAAAATTAAATTGAATAATCAGTTTTTATATTTGATTTTATTAACAGTTTTACATATTATTTAATTTGATTTTTTTTTTCAAATCAAACTGATTTATTAATAATTTTAAATTTTTAGTATGATTTTTAACATAAATATTATAAAATTAGTGAAAACACAAGTGTGACAATGTCTGTATCTATATTTTTATTTTATTTTCATAAATTTATATGTAGCTACACAAGTGTAGTGTTGTCAAATAATACAGATACACATTGTCAAATATTATAGAATACAAATATATTGTCAAATATTATAAAATACAGATACACATAAGTTTATGAAAAAAATTAAAAAATATAAATACACATAAATTTATATTTTATTGAAATAAATATCAATATACATATAATAATAATAAAAATATAAATATAAAAAATGCGGATACACATCCGCTAGTCATAATAATAAAAATTCTAACATGATAAAAAAAATTTTTTAGTGTAATGTCATGAGAATTAAGTTTGACTCTTTTTCAGTAATAAAATGTTAATAATAATAAAAATGTTAATAAATAGTAAATAATATGTTTATATTTTTTAAATATACAAAATAATTGTTTTTATTTCTATCTCCTGAATAATAATAATAATTTTTAATAAATAATAAAAAATATTATGTCTATATTTTTTAAGTATAGAAAATAATTTTCTTTCTTTGTCATTTTGTTACGTTGGGTCATTTTCAGTCGCGTATGGATAAAAGTTGTTAATTAAATAATTTAATTTTTTTTTACCCATACAAAATACATATTTAAGACAATATAAAAAATAGATATAAAGTATTTTTTTGGTAATAATATAACTATGTATATATATATATAATATAAATAATAAATCAGTTTGAAATCTACATCATATTTTATTCTCTTATAAGAAGTATGTCTACATTTTTAATTACATAAAGTTAAATTTGTGTTCGTTGTGTTTTTAATTGTTTTCAATGCCTTTTTCCACCAACGTATTTAAGAAAATATAAAATATGAATGTAGTAAGTTATTTTTTTTAATAATAAAAATAAAAAAAAATATAATATAAATATTAAATTAGTTCTGAAATCAATATCGTATTTTATTCTTTTATACGAAATATGTCTACATTTTCTAATATATAAAGTAAAATAAATAATTTTATTTTTATGTTTTTAATTATTTTCGAATGCTTTTACTCACTAGAACTTTTTAAAGTTGAGAGTCGAAAAATAAAATAAAATATTTTTGTGGTAGTTATAATTGATTTAATAATACATGTTTTTAAAATACTCGAATAAGGTAATTGACATGTAAAAATATTTGAAAAAGATGAAGATAAATCATAAGTTGTGCATAATACACTTTTTTGTGCATGATGTGGTTGTTAGAAAGATGAATAAAAATGCTTTTTGTGCATTGTCTGTTTTTTTTTTTATATATAAAGCATATGCTCTTCGTTTGTGTGTAGAACGGTTCAAAAATACTTATTTCACAATAATAATAATTTACTTTCATTTTAATAATCATTTGAATTTTCCACGGATTGGAGGTGCAAGAGGAAATGAAGTAGGTGCCGTAAGAAAAAGGAAAGACTGTTTGTTAAATTGATTAAGCCCAACAAAAATCCTTAAATGATTTTTAATAAATCTAATTAAAAACACTTCAATAGTATATTGATGTTACTGATCAACCTTACTCAAAACATTAATATAAATTTTTGAATTAATTTTTAAAATAATTATTTAATAAGAGGAGTAAATTTGTTTGTTGCTCTTTATTTTTATTTTTTTTAAGTAAGTAATCTGTTATTAAAATAGTAGTTCTTAAAGTTGTTATATTTTAGAGAGGGTGTTGTGAATTTTGAATTGGAGTACTTTATTTCTGTTGTTAACCTAGTCAATGAACCAATATTTATGAAACAGACTTGCAGCTGATTTTCAGTATTATATATTCATTAATATCAGGATCTCAACAAGATCCAAATTCACACTCCATAATGAGTAATGGTAATTCCTCCAAGAACCTGAGGAATGGTAGTTGCTCCAAGAACCTGAGGAATGGTAGTTGCTCCAAGAACCTGAGGAATGGTAATTGCTCCAAGAACATTCCTTGTTATATATGTTTTGATGACAAGGCAGACACACATTTCTTGGATGGCATTTGTAAGTTTAGAGATCACGCATTTTGCAGTTACTGCATATCCAAGTATGTGGGAAGTGAAATAAACAAAAGTGTTCACGATGTGAAATGTCCATACCCTGAATGTTCTGTGGTATTGAAACCTCAATTTCTGCGTACCATTTTGCCCAGTGAAGTTGTTGAAAAATGGGAATCTCGGAGATGTGAGTATTCGATTGTTGGGTCGCAAAGGACTTACTGCCCCTTCAAGGATTGTTCAGGTCTGTTGGTGAATGAATCAGAAAAGGTTGTGACCAGTGCTGAGTGTCCCTATTGTCATAGGCTATTTTGTGCACAGTGTAGGGTTCCTTGGCATGGAAATATGAGTTGTGGGGAGTTTCAAAGGAAAAATAAAGACCCGGATGCCAAGTTTTTCAAGTTGGCCAAAGAGAAAAATTGGCAGAAATGTGTTGAGTGCAGTATGTATGTTCAGAAACTTGATGGATGTGAACACGTGACTTGCAGGTACTGTTACTCACCACTGATTTTCACATTAAATTTTGTGTTTCTGGGTGATAAAGTAGGTTTATGATTGCTGATAAGATAAGCAATGGTTTTTGTTTGCATTATTTGTATATATATATGAAAGGAAATGAGATTGTGTTTCAGGTGTGGATACCAGTTCTGCTACATTTGTGGAAAGACATGGGACTATGGTCATGAATGCAAGAGTAATTCGATTCTGGAGCGGATACAATCCGCATATTATTCATATACAAGGTGAACAGGTTTGTTTGTTTTTTGAATAAGGAATTTGTACATAAGAGAGAAGAGAAGAATTATGAGCTGGAGAAATGGACCATCTTCTGGTAGATTTCCAATAATTCTTTGTTTGATCTCTTTCTTGTTTTGTTTTTTTATGTTATCTTCTTTCTCTTGTGCTTATTCAAATTAGACATGATCTCTATGCAAGTCTCATTGTTTGGGCCTTTCTTTTTCCAATGTTTTTGCTTATCTTAATGTAACCATCTCACTTTGGTTAACTTTATATTCCTCCATCCACTTCAATTTGTTTGTTATTTACTTTTGCTTCAGTGCCATACTAATTTTTTCTTCTTAGTTCTCAAAATGTGTGTCAAAATTAGAAAACTAATATGTTTTTGCTTTGCGTATAATAGTTGGAATTGAATTGTGAGGATTTTTAGTTTATTTTTATAATATAGGTAATTTAATTTTAATAAATTTAATTCGTAAAATTAAATATAATAAAGAATAAAAGAAAATGATAAAATGTATAAGAAAAGAAATTAAGACATCTTTTTTATATTCACTCTCATCAATTGTTCAACTTTTTACTCTCTTTATTAAAAACATAAATTAATTGTTTCTTCTCAATTTTCACATGTTATGTTCCGTGTTAAGAAAGAAAGAAAAAACACAAATTCATTATTTGTAACAATATCTTATTATAAAATAACTCATTTTTTTACTTTTTTTTTCCATTTATGGAAAAAGGTAACTCTCTCTTGACCAATGAAAATTTCATGGTAAAGTATTTTTTATACATATTTTTACTATCTCTCATAAAAAATAATTTTATTTTATTTGTGAAAAATGTTTGGAATATAAGAATTTGAATAATTATTTTTCACTTTTCACATTCTAACTAATTTAAGTGTTGTTTTTTAAAATGTACTTTTTATTAAATTATTTTGGCACCCTAATTATCGTGTATTCAAAATATATTTATTTATTATTTAAAGAATATAAATCTCTTTTTGTTTCTTAATATATTGAAGATATTCCATATTATATGTTTTGGATAGATTTTAAAATAGTGCATCCATAAATACATTCTAAATTTAAAGGTCTTTGTTATTCATATTCTTTCACTTCTCAACTTTTGATCGTAAGTTAACAAAAACAAGTATAGATTATATATGTATTTTAACTTTCATGTGTATTTTATTAAACGATTTTTTTTTCCAACGTTTTTATCTTCATTTATTTTTTACCTTAGCAATTGAAAACTACAGTTATATGATTTTCAAAACATTTCATTTCCAATTGCCACTTTATATTATTGTACCTCAACTTCATATGTAAATCACTTATTTTGGTCACAAAACAGTTTAAGATTGAGATTTAACGATTACAATAAATTCACAGTAACAGCACCAATAAATTCGCAATAACAGTAGCAATAAAATAAATAACATGATTCTTTCTTTTACTACACATTTTTATTTGCTATAAAATAAATTACAACAGAATCAAACATATTTAAGACTACAAAATAATAAACTATAGAAGAGACAAATTTCTCTTGCAATTTTAATAAATTAATAAATTAGATAAATGACAGACTTTCCTTATAAAAATAATAAACTCCAAAAAAGATTTATCTTACAAAAATAACAAACTCCACAAAAGACTTTCCTTACAGAAATAATAAACTCCGTAAAAATACTTCCTTACAAAAAATAATAAACTCCATAAAATACCTCCTTACCTTATTTTTAATATTTGAACTATAATTTTTATAACTTTTTTTTTTTTTATCAAGTTCTATTTTTTTCCTCTATTCCTCTATTTTCCTTTAACCTCTTCTCTTGTTTTTAAAAATAGTATATCTAAAATAATTATGAAGTGAATTTACTATTTATCTTTCTAATAAGAAAATTATAGTTTATTATTATCATTGAACTGGTTGAGCGAATCATGTTACTCGATATTAGAGACTGTCACATAAAATTAATGCATCAATGTAAAATAAAGAGATACGTGATAAATTAGGTAATGTTATTTAATAGTTCATTACAAACACTATAAATAAGCATAATTATACAAAAATGTACATTTTTATCAATATATTATCCACTCTCACTTACTTGATCGTTGTGAGATAATCTTTTACAACTCCACTTTTGTTCAGAGCAGGTATTAGGCCTTATACAAATACAATTATTATGCCTATTAATTGTTATTGATATTTTGGAGGTTAAATTTAAGATATTTTAGTACAAAAATAAGTTAAAAAAAACACTTTTAAAATGAAGGAAAAATTAAAATTAAAAATATTTGAATGGGAGACATCATCTTTATATTTATAAAAACCGTAATATACTTCGTTGAAAGTGTAACATCCCTATATTTTCTCACATCTAATAACCAAAATCTGTATGAAATATTAAAATAAATATATAAACATAATACAAATATGTTTACAACTCTTTCATATAATGCTTCAAAACATGTTTCTCTTCATAAGATTTTAAATATTTACATAAAATTAAAACAATTATTAAAAAAGAAAATAAATCATTTTCATAATCCAAACTTCTCACCGAGGAGATCTGACATCTGTAACGTCATATGCTCACGTGTAAATTCATGATCATCATAAATTAAAGAAAACAACACAAAACAAAGAAAATGGTAAGCAATATATTTTTTTAAAACATTGTAATATAAATATAACTTTAAACATCTACATAAAACCATTAATATTTATGCATTTCACATAATCATCAAGTGTCTATCAAAATTCACAATTCATCATTTTCATGTCAAACTTCTACTGACTCACAACATATAGACACTTGATTCTATTTTCGGAAGACTCGTGAGTTGACTTAGACCCAGAGATCTGCACCTGTCATACTATATCACTATGAAATCCACACAGATATGCACATAGTAATCTCAATATCATCACTCTCCTAGTATGTCAGGGTTAATTCATATAACAAGTCAAATTAGTTATCTTTCAAACAACTTACCCATATGAACCTCCTTCGACTCTCACCACCCGAATAAAACATGTATCGTCAGGGGCCGAATGGTCCAAGACATGTTGGGATTCAGTATTGATAGAATCACAAAAGGTATCATGATTAGCTAAAACCCTTAACAATTAGATAGTACGAAGACTAATTATGACAAACACACACCTTAATCTATATCCAATAATAAAATGATTCATCAAATACTATAAATAGATATAACAACCACACCAAACCAGAGTTGAAGCTTAAGAATTAAGAGCAAAGAATAAAGGAAGCGAAACACGACAAAGAAAAATATCAATTGTTCAACCAATAATCATTATTGCTCCAACCCCTCGTAACAACAAGAATCTTTGTTAATTAAAAGGGACACATGAATAATTTCACATATGACTGACTAGCTTTCTCAAATACTTTTTTTCTTTACAATGTCAACACTCCATCCATCCCCATTTTGAACTCTAGAGTCTCACATCATTATACATTAACTAAAACAAACAACATGTCTACTTGTTTTTTTGTTGTTGGCGAATAGAACTCACCCGGAACATAAGATGGGCTTAATGAGATTCGAAAATCTTATAAAGGTATGAAAGTTAGTTCAATTAATTAAAAGGAGTTCCAAATATTAATATTGAAAAGATTATAAATTGAGTGGAAGGTGGGAAATGCAGGGAAGGGCGCTGGGTGGCTTTCACTTTTCGCGGTACCATAACTAACCTAACATGATCCCACCACACTCCCTTATACACTTTTTTCACACTCACTCATGACTACCAAAACGCACCGTTTCACTACCTGTCACCGTCACCCATTCACACCTGTCACCGGTTTCTGTGCCTCCTGTCTCCGCGAACGCCTCGCCGGCATCGATTCCTCTTCCGCCTCGCCGGACCTACGCCGCACTAAGTCCTTTTCCGACCGCACATCCGCCGCTCTCTCCTCCTCCGCCGCTCCGGATCCCCGCCGCAGGTCCTGCGAGGTCCGACTGCCGCCGCCGCGCGGCTCGCTGTCGGTCCTCTTCAACCACGACTGCAAGAGCAATAAGCCAACGAACCGGAACGCCGAGATCCGTTCCAGCATTGCTGGCGTCGGGATTGGAGAGAACGAGCACAGCGACGCGGTTAGGGTTTTTGGCGATGAAGACGCGGAGGGGAAGACGATGAAGGAGTTCATAGATCTCGAACTGCGCAACCGGAAGGGCGCGGGGAAAGATTTCAGAGACATCGCGGCGAGTTTTCGCGGCGCGGCTTCCGAATTCAGCAAGCGATTGATGAAATGGAGACGGAAGCTGAATCCGAAGAGAAACCACCACAACGACGTCGTCGGTGACGACGTCTGTTCGGTCGAAAAGCTAGGGTTTAGGTCGTTGCGGGAGACGCAATCGGAGGTTGGAGAATACGGTTTCGCGTTAGGTAGAAGATCGTGCGACACTGATCCGAGGTTATCCGTTGACGATTCGCGGTTTTCGTTCGAAGCTCCTCGAGCTTCTTGGGATGGTTATTTGTTAGGGAAAGCATACCCTAGGGTTTCCCACATGGTTGGTATTGGTGATAGGGTCTTGGTCGAGGAAGAAGAAGAGGGACACGTGAGTTTGGGGAATGGTGAAGAATGTTGTCCTGGTGGCTCTGCACAGACGAAGCATTACTATTCCGATTGGCATAGGAGGAGGAGGAGTTTTGATAGATCGAATTCTCATAGGAAGTCGATAATGGGGGACGTTGATGAATTGAGAGTGATATCTAATGCTAAGGTTTCTCCGGCCACAACTGAGTTGTTCTATGGAGCGAAGGTGTTGATCACTAAGAACGGTTTGAGGGATGTGAATTTGAAATCGTCTGATAGTGTAATGGGGTCTGGTTCCAAGGTTGATGCTTGTGATGTTGCAATTGGGGATGGTCTGAACAAGTTTCACAAGTGGGGTAGGCTATGGAGTAAATTGGGGTTAGTGCAGAGGAGAAGGGAAGATATGTTGGAGGAAGGGGAGTATGGTGGTGGTGATGGTGGTGGTGGTGGTGGTGGTGTGGTTAAGAAGCCAATTGCAGAGTCTTGGCAGAAGCTGAGGAGGGTGGTTAATGGTAAAGGGAGTGAGTCAGTTAGCCAGAAGCTTATTCGTAGCTATAGTGTTAGTTGTAGAGATCCTTGTAGAACTTCAGGTTTAGTGAATGGCTTTGGGGGTTCTGAGACTAAAGGCCATATCTTGAATGGAAGGCAGAGATTTATGCTTCAGAAAAACCGGAGTGTTAGGTATTCACCAAGTAATGTTGACAGTGGCTTGTTAAGGTTCTATTTGACACCCTTGAAAAGCTACAGGCGAAGCAGGTCTGCAAAGAGTACCTTAAAGAATTCAAATTCAACAGCCAGAAGTTTCTTCTGAGGCTGCAACTAATTGAAGTGTATCTGGGTGTAAAAACATATAATGAAAATTGTTTCTTGTCCTTGAGATTAAGTACTTTACATTGTTAGAAAGCATAACATTGAAAAGATAGTAAGTTCAGGCTGGTTGATGTTGGTAGCAGAATAAAAGCATTCATATATGATACTAATGTTACAGTAATTTCTAATTGCATCACCGCTACGAGTTATAGTCTTACATTCGATGTTGGTAGAATTTATTACAAGAAAGCTTTAAAATGTAGTCAAAGGTAAAGTTTTTAAAGCCTGTCAGATGGCAGGGAGTATTAATTTTTATCCTCCAATTTGTGGTTCAACTATGTAATTGCTATGGATGCATGAAGTAAAAGCTCTTGTAAATCTATATAAGTATTATGGTTATCAGCCTAATTTCTTTTTTCTATTTCAGTATGTAACTTTTCTCTTCATTTTAAATTAAATTTATATGCTTTAAATGAATAAATGTTCTTATTATTGTTATATGAAGTTGAGATTAGAATAAATTAATGGGTTTAAGGCTTTATAATAGAACACTTGATGTAATAGTGAGGGATGATTATGATAGTTTCAGCCTATCTATTTGATTGCTATAATAGTAGCGTTGCTGATGACAGACTGAGAAAGTAGTTTTTTTTACCGGTTTTTTTTTTTTTTTTTCTAACTTACTAAATCAGATTCAAATCTGATTAACCTGAAATTAACACCTTTAGGATAAATGTCAGTAGAGGTGTTCACCATTATTCCAACTCATCGTCATTGAATTCATCACAAGATCGTGTTTACATTCCATGGTACTGTTACGGTTGGGATTTGGTAATCTATATATCTCAGGTGACTGTGTCCCTGCTTATTCTGGCGTAATGACTTGTGATATCAGGTCTTTGAATTTGTCATCATTTTGTGTGAGGAAAGGTTTCTAACAGATTTGTGAAGCTGTTCCACATTTTGCTAGTCTTCTGCAATGCATAATGAACTTGAAAAAGAAATATCCTCATTATAAAAATGCTTTTTAAGCACATGCTTTGATTTCAATTCGAAGGATCATAGCCGAACTCAAGTTTCACTTTTTTATGTTCACTTAACGGGTCTTTTTAATGATTTGGAATGCTTATTTTTATTTCTCCATCCCTGGTTCATTCTTTACAGGAAAACTAGATTTATACGCATGAGTGGTTTAACTGTGATAATGAAAAAATAGTATAGATATTCTTGATAAGTTGGATGTTAAATAATTTTGAATTGAGAAGAAAAGATCAAAGGAGTTTTCAGACTAATCAAATGGGCTCATAAGTTGGGGGATGGAGGAGTGTCCTGGTTAGAAGACCCCTGAAATTAAATATGCAATCATTCCTAATCTGCTGTCAAGTCCCCCCTCCCTACATTCAATTCAACGACACTTCTATAAATTTCAGTTAAAAAAACAGCTCAAAAGCACATTAAAACCAAGCCATTCTTTCACACGATTTTCTGTCCAGTTGCATTCGAATGTGTTCTAACAACAAAACAAACTCACTATGTCTTCTAAAAAGCCTCTTACAGCAGAACAAGCTTCGGGCAGTGTAGCAAAAAACCATTGCGGCTTCTTGTGGAAGAGAAGAAGAGAGTAAACAACTCTATTCTACTCAAATTCACCATGGATTGCTTGAGGTCGTTCTAGTTGGAGTTGTCGTAGGGTTGAGTGGAAAGTATAGAAAAAGCAATTTATGATTATCAAATTGATGTGTAAGGTAGCTCAAAATTTTGAACAAAAAAGTACAGATTTGATTGTTGTTTATGTGCTGTGCATTGTTATAGTACACTATAATATTACTCTGTGATATTGTGAGTGTTGTAAGACATTTTCAATTAATGATCTCTATAAAAAGCTTATGTTTCGCTTGAGTTTCAATCTTTCAGTTAATGTCTGCGACATTGAATGACTATTTTAAAACTTTGGATAAATGGTAAATGGAAAAACTTCATTAATAAAACAAAATAGAATTACTAAAATTGCTCAACTTGGTTAACACGAGAATATGTCAAAATAAAACAGTACAAGAAAACTACAATAATAAGCCTAACACAAGGGAGATTCATAGGGCAAACACAGACATTCCAACAAACAAATCAGAGCAGACTGATTATTCCTTCCTTTTATCATCATTCAAACTTTTATCAAACACTTTACACAGCAAAATGCTACTATAAGATTCCTAGCATGTACTACAAATACTGCCTCATAATCAATTCAGTTCATGTATCATGGGAATGACACTGGCCGTTATTCAACATCAAAACCCTTCTCTTTTAATTCAGTTGCGACCTCATTCTTGAGCCTCAACCACAGCTTTTGAGCTTCCTCATCCAAATTCTTGTTCTGCATCTCCTTCTGCTTATTATTGTTTCCATCATTATCACAACCACAAATCTCTTTTGGACTAACAGCGGTTTCAATCATTCTTCCCTTGCCAATGAAATTCTTCAGTGCTTCTTCATGCTCCTTCAACTTTGGCTTCAGTTTGTCCCATCCCAGTGATGAATTCTCAGTATAAAGCCAGAGAGCTCCAAGGAAGGCATAGGTGTAAAACAAGCCCTTCCCAACATGTTTCAAAAAGTAGTAGTCTTCCCTTTCCAATCCAATATTTTTCAGGTATTTCTTGGAATTCATTGAACTTAGCATATGAAAACCTGCATTCAAAGATAATTTTATAAAGAAAATGCAATGAAACAAAAAGAAAAGTTTGACTTCTATTGCAGACGTTTCATCAAACAGCTGATGAGCGAAACATGGGTTCCACTAAAATGGCTCACTAAGTAAAACATAAAAAGGTACCTGTTTTGGGGTCCCGAAAACGCTTAGGGAACATTGTAATAGTTAAATTTCAATTTGGGGTGTTTCTTTGTGGATGATAACTTTCAGAATGCCTCACGGAACCAAGCACGTCGAAATTTTGTGTTCGTCAGTGAAAAGAAAAAGATACATTCCCACCTTTTAAAACCAACTAAATGAAAATCGTCTTTTAATATTAAAATGTTGAATTGTGATATTGAATTGAAATATTTAATAAAAATTAATAAAACGAGTTGTAGATTATATGAAAAAATTGGATTCTAAAAATTATCCCCACCTTTTTTTGTTATGCATTAAGAAAACATTTATTTACAGATTAAGAAATAATTATATTCTCAAAGTAGTTTAATTTTATAATATTTATACCTATATAAAGAGGACTATCCTTGTTTTTTTACACATTCATTTATCATTTTATTTTTATATCAATATTTTATTTTATTATTTTAAAAATATATTATAAGAGACCTTTTATCATTTTATTGTTATCTTTGACATTCCTGCCATTTTCTTTTTTTAGTATTTATTTTTATTTTTCTAATTTTATTTTTTAAAATTTTCTTTATCAAATTCTTCTCACTCTCGTAAGCATATTTGATGTCCACCATGAGACTTAGTAAATCTATTCTTAGACTACAACTCTTATGGTACTCACAAAAAATGAAACTACAACATCAATGTCATCATATTATGGCATGGATTTGCCATCCTGTTACGCCCTAAAAGCCCATATGGAGCCTATCCTCTAAAAATATGAAGAAAATGTCCAAAACATTCACATGCATGCAAAACAAGTTTGACAAAGATAGGGAATTTTTGCATAATAAACATCGTCACAAGTTGTAAACCCACCAAGAGTAGATCACCATATTGCACAAAGATCGAACCACACACTGATCCGAGAAGAATTTGCAAGCATGAATCACACAAAGTTGCTTCTTTGAATTAAAACAAAAAATGAAATATGAGTAGAAGAATAAAAAAATACAATCTACAAAATCTTAGAAATAGAATTGGAAGCAAATCATCTGCAAAAGTGCAAAGAAATAGAATTTGAGTCTATTAAGGAAATAATAATTATCAAATTATATGTAATTATTGTATGCAATATTTGATGATATTGTACCCAATTATATGCAATTAATTTAATAATTATAGAATCTCATGATTAGTATTCTACCTAATTAGATTGTAATTTGGGAGAGAGAAACTCCCTATATATTTCCTATACATGAAGTGAAGTGATGATGTAATATACACATAAGATAATAAGAAACATCTCTTCTTCTTACCATTTTTTATCATTTTTATCAAAGCACCGATCTTGGTGCCCTGACAGCCTCTCTATTTTTATTCTCTAAATAAAAAATCATGTCTAATAAAGAAGGCACAGTAACGAGTCTAATAGAAACCTCGTACAACGCTTCAGTGCCGAGCAAATTCAGCAATTGACGAGGGCTATTTACTCGCTCAACTTAGCTCTGTAGGTCTGTTTGCCCATAACTCCTATTCTAATTCTCCTTTTACGAAACCATGGATTTTGGATAGTGGAGCAACCCATCACATTGCATCTGATTCACAATTTTTCACACACACTTCATCATCATTTATTTCAAAATGTTAATATGCCCACAGGCTCAACTGCGTCCATCTCATCTACAGGCACAATTAAATTCAATGACAAAATCACTCTCAAAGAAGATGTTATTTGTGTTCCTTCTTTTAATTTAAATCTCATGTCCATTAGTAAGATAACCAGTTCACTAAATTGTTGTGTCGTTTATGGTTGCATTTTACAGGACTTGGCTACGGGAGGATGATTGGCTCGGGTAAACAACACGCAGGCTTATACTACATGTCCCCCCTCCAAACCAAGCTCACGCATCTCAAATATGACCGATCCTGATTTATGGCACAAGCGCCTTGGACATCCTTCTCCGGCGTGTCTACAACTTGTATCTTCCTTACTACCTATCCCTATCAGTAAAAATCTCATTTCCATTCATAATCAATTTGTCCCAAAGCTAAACCGACAAGGCTACCCTTTCCTTTAAGCACAATAAAATCTCATTATCCATTTAATCTATTGCAGTGTGACATTTGGGGTCCTCATAAAACCCCAACTCATTTTGGAAAACGTTTTTTTCTCACTATAGTCGATGACTATACTAGATGTACTTGGCTATTTCTTATGAATCACAAATCTGAAACCCAA
>Ga0123342_1007685_pt1 | contig 14101 bp, 11 predicted proteins | sample Turbeawhitnodule_FD_89960 | JGI IMG/M metagenome (GOLD analysis project Ga0123342, IMG submission 89960) | Root nodule microbial communities of legume samples collected from Mexico - Turtle bean Mexico white nodule | ecosystem: Host-associated > Plants > Roots > Nodule | place: Mexico: Nepantla...
TTCATATAAAAACAATCTGTTCTTTTTGCCTCTGGAATACTGAAAAATTGTGTGTTCTTGCGAAAATTTTATAAGCTCAATTCACCCCTCCCCTCTTGAACTTAGACACTAATAGACCCAACAGATAGTGGTTCATCCAACAAGCAAGGTCCTTTCCAACAACAACAACAAAAACCCCTATATCCTTCAGTTACTGAAAGACTGAACAAATTTGAAGAAACCTTGGAAAAAATCATGAAAGCTACTATGGTTAGTCAAGAGAATAATATGGCGGCAATCATAAATATAGAAACTTAGGTGGGACAGATTGCCAAACAATTAGTAGAGAGACAAAGTGGCCAATTTTCAGCCAATGCCCAAACCAACCCAAAAAAGCATTGCAATAAAATTGCCTCTGAAAGTGGTAGAATAGCAGGAGAAAGGGATGGTAATAATGTAGTGTCTGAAAAAGAAAGGAAATATGAGACTGAGGGGGAAAGAGATGAGAAAGAAAGAGATAAGAAAAGAAGTGAGGAGGAAAAAGATAGAGTAAAAAAGTAAAAATAAGGAGATAGGAGTTCTTGAAAAAGATTTATCGTATCCTCATGCTTCTTCAAAAAAAGAGAAGGAAAGATTTTTTTTTTATTTTGATAATTTGCTCCCTAAAATATATTTTGCAGGAAATCTGAAGAAAGATTCAACATTTGAGAGATTTCTGAAGAATAGGAGCTATATTAAGAGAGAAATATAGAGTCGGAGGATAGATACAATGCCATTATGCAAAATTTACAAAAAAAAAAAAATTTAAAAAAAAATAAAAAAATCCTCAAAGGCAACCCAATCCCTATATGCCCTCCGATCATTTTGAAGCTTATATATTTTAGCCTGGGGACAAGTTCTATTATTAGGGGGGCAGATCCAACAAACGAATCAAGATAATCTACAACTATAGATGAAGATTTTAACACAAAGTTTGATGAGTTCTTAGGAATAGATATTTAGGAAGCATCTTAATAATTTTATATGCGAGGAATCGATATAAATGATTTTTATATGAACATCAATATCAATCAGATGACACAATATTGTCATGCTAATCAAAATACAAAAGGGTGAGAAAGATGAACCCCAATCTCTATTTTTCCAATTGAAACAACAAACTCTTGACTTGTTTTCTTTTTAATCACTGTCATCATAACAAATCCCAACAAACTTTATTATTTTGATTTCTATTTATTGAATCTTTTACTTGATTATTCAATTATTCCTTGTGGGTTCAATATCCGTCCTTAGGGACAAATTATTACTTCTAACAACACGGTGCACTTTCCGTAAAAAGTCATCAAGTTCTTAATCTTAGGGGGGTTAAGAATTTGTAACCTAGAAAGGTGATGATACTTAATGTAACATGGAGAGGTGATAATATGTGTTGAACCAATACTTGTTGAACCCGAAGAGGTGAAAGTACTTGTTATATCTAGTTAGTTAGTGAAAAATATTAAGCAGTTGTTTAAGGGGACTGGACGTAGTCTGGATTTGGATGAACCAGGATAAATCATTTGTGTTGCTACCTCTGTACTTTTGTTGTTGTTTTAATTCTCACTATTGGACTATCTACTAGACGATTTCACTAAACAATTTTTTAGAAAGTCTTATTATATTTTTTTATTAGACGATTCACTAAACGGTCTAACTAGACAGTCTAATTATCTATTGTGAAAAAGAGATTCTAAGGTCTCATTATCCAACCCCCATCTACATTCTTTTCTTATGTGCACCTAGTAACAATTGTTAATGAGAATCGTCGTCACAAATGCATATATATAACAGTGATTTTGCACAGAACTGTAGATATAAGTGGTTCATATATAATAGCTTTATTCATCATCAAAAATGTCTATTTTTAACTATGACTTGATCAACAACGATTTTAAAACCATTATTAGAATATGTTGAGAATTGTCGTTCAAGATTTCTTTTCCACTAAACTACTTTTAAATATCTTCATTGAGTTGATCCACTACAATAAGCCTTCTCTCGTAATATAGTGACTAAACTTACCGAAGATATGTGAAGAAATTTATTATATGAAGATATCCAGTTATTTAAATAGAATTTTTAAGAACTTCTAAAACAGAAAAGGAAAAAATTAAAAAAAAAATCAAGTTAAGATAACCTCTACCCAAGTTATTTTTTTTACATTTTTTTCTAAAATTTATTTATGGAGAAATTTGTTCAAAAAATTACATTTAATATTGGAGGAAAAGTTTATCTTAACTTTAACATATCTGAAACCTTTTTTCACTACAAGAAAATCATTAAATAACAAATAAATTTAGAAATAAAAAATAATTAGTCACTATATTAACTAGATTAAAATTATTTTAGAGACTAAAAAATTATTAGTATCTAAAGTGATTTCTATTCTTAATCAAAATTTATAATAGAGACTAATTTAGAGTATAAAGTAGTTATAACTAAAACCTTAGTAGTTAATAGTTATATACCAATTTAGAAACTACTTTATAATTTTTTATTAATAATATAAACTAATTTAAATACCAATAACTTTTTAACTTATAAAATGGTATTTAATTTAGTCAATATAGTAACTAATTGTTTTGGTTTCTAAAATTAATTTTATCTAATAATTTTCTTATAGACAAAATATACTTCCAAAGAAACATTTATAAAGAGAAGAAATGAGAAACTTTTAATCACCTTGTACTGTTCATTTCATATATCCTTAGATTTACACAAGAGAAAACATGCTAACACTTTTAAATTATATTTATCTTTAAGATTTTATATAAAGATTGAAATTTAAACCTTCTTTATTTTGGCCCCAATTGTACCTATATGGACAAAGAAGGGCCTAGATAGTATCTAGAACTAGTTGTACAATTGCTGATGTGGTGGTTGTCTCCTCGCACCTTTATTCAAATCTCCTCCTTTTGTTATTGGTGCTCGGTCGGGGTGGACCTGAAAAAGGTACTATGACGCTTAAGTAAGTACTTTGTGTAAAGAGTAGGAGATTTAAAAACTGAAAAGGAAGATTCTGAAAGAAGATTCTTTGAATACTAAAATTACGTATTGAATTTGGATTCTTGTATCCATAATTCAATTTTATTTTTGACTATTTTCGAAGAACTGAAATAAAAGATAGGGTATAGCTATGACAGTTATTGTATGGGGTTTTCCCAATGCTAAATGCAAAGGCGCATAATAGATAGACATGAACATTATGAGTTTTCTCGTAATAAACCCAGTTGTTGCAGATATTTTCTTCTCAGATCCTTCTTTACACCACTGTAAATGATTTATTTATAGTATTTAGTTATGGGTCCTTGTTGTGATAGGCCGAATCAATCAAATATCAATTGCTAATTGATTTATAGCATGATCCCTGATTTATAGGGAAGTATATTGGTATATTGATATCACCTTAATTTGGTAGGACATAGTCATAATTCGTATGGAATTTCCAAAATTTTCATTTTTGTCATTTATTGAGCGTATTTAATATATATTAATGTAGTCGGTTGATCATCGAGATCGAGTGACATGGCTTGTCAGGTACCGACCAGTACACAAACTATATAGTTGTCTTGTCTATAAAAAATATCCATCGTCAACTTATACAAAGGTGTTTGATGTAAAAAGTTAATTTTAAAATGCGTAAATGATTTTATTAACTTCAATATTTAATTATTTCTAAATATTTACTTTTAAAATTGTATAAATATTTGAGTTTAAATATATAATTTGTATACTTATACTAACATCAACAATTTGATCTCAAACTAAAATTTATAATAAACTTATAATTTTAACTTTATGATGAAAATTTTATTTAATATATTAAAAAATAATAGAAATAAACATTTTCACATACACAAACATATATATATTATTATCATAGGAATAGTTAAAATTTGAAAACTTCCATCAATTTTAGGTTGTGATTAAAATTTGGTAAGTGTCTTTCTAACATGAAATATATGTCTCTTACAATGTACCACCATTAAAATTTTATTTTCTAATTAAAATTGTATAAGTCGGTTATAACCATTAGAGATATACTTGTCTAAGTCGGTTACAATTATTAGAGATAGTAATATGGTCACACTATGTAGGTCGGTCCGCTAGTCCTTTAGAAAAAGTATAGGGTGGACCGAGTATTTTAACCTGTTGGCCTTTTTAGGCCCGTCTCATATAATGCTCAATCCACACGGACAATGACGAGACAAGACAAGTTGTCCCTCATAATCTCGTAATAAAAATGTCGACTATATTTCAATGTTATTAAAATGGAACAACAACTATGATGGTTTTAAAGTCAAGGCAGAATGATGATTAATTACTATAGTCTTTTAGCTACTTAGATAATTTTCTATTTAAGTTTCATTGTTCATGAAAGATTTAACTTTGACATATTTATTTAATGTATATGTTAACTTTATGTTTAATAAGTGTGAAAATAGGAAAAACATAAGAAAGGTGGTTGAATTGTGTTTTTGTCTAATTTAAAAAAAAAATCGTAAATATCGTTTGATTGACTGTACTCAGATGAGGATTGAGTTTATCAAAGGATTAGAATGTAACCCTTTCATTAATGCATCATTTTCATTAGCAGCTAACTAACTTCACTGAATCATTTTTTGCAGTATTTTCTTATTGATTTTAACAAATGATCAGATTATAATTCTTTTGTATGATAGCAAGTTAAAATCTCAAGTGTAATAATTGAATAAAAAATAACTTTTAAGTTTGTTTCTTCACTATAACTCTCATTCTTCAATGAATATAATCAATAATAACATGTGATGTAGATATATTAGGGAAGAGAGAAATATACACAATAATCTATATTGGTTCTTTTGTCGCAGCAGATTACATCTAATTCTTAATCAATAGATTGAGTTCCACTAGGCAGACTAATGTTATATTGGTTCTTGACACAAGTCACTCCTAGCTTAACTAAGTATTCTTTCAACTCACAACTACTCCATGGAGTATTCTTTTCCAAGCCACTCATGGCTTAATAAGTATTCTTTTGAATCAGTCACTCATGATTGACCTTATAAAGGAGTATTTTTTCTCAAGTCACTCTTGGCCGGACCAAGTATTCATTACCAAGCCACTCCTAGCTTAATCGAGTATTTCTTGGAAACCTAGCCACCCCTGGCTACTCCCTTGAGTATTCTTTACTAAGCCACTCCCGGCTTAACAAGTATTGTTTATCAAACAATCACTTATGGCTTAAGTAGGAAGATTAAAGGTGGTCAAAAAATAATTATGTCTCATTATTAGGGAGCACAACATTTTTTGACGAATACAAACTTTAATCTCTCTCTCCTAGTTCCAATAATTCTCTTTGCTCTGTAGGAAGCGGTTGCATCTTTCGATGTATATAATGAATAAGTTCTCTCTCTGAGGTAGTTCGATGAACACACATAGTGTTTTTCTGAAGACTTCTTCAAATACAAGGATATGACAAAGCTTTCGGCAGTGAGATCTCTTTTTGAAGCTTTGTAGAGGCATGAGGAATTTCTACAACATTTCGACATAATGCTACCTTTGTTGACTTGATTTTCTTCTCGGCGGAGGGATTTATATAAGCATTGAAAGAAGATATCTGTTGAGAGGTCTTTTATAGCCGTTGAGCAACTTCAACTTCTATGCATGTCTGATAAGTGCCATATTTTAGTAATATTTTATATTAAAATACAAATACTTATAGATATTTATTGATAAAATAATTATAATTTAACCCCTAAATTATGAATTTAAACATTTTTACATATTTTATGATTATAATATGAATAAGAACGATTTATTCCCAAATTTGTGTTAATTTCAGAATTTTAGGGGAAAATGGAGATGAAAGGGTTAACAAGATGAAAAGGGGAGGTTGGAACGCTAAGAACTTACCCAAAAACTTGCCTAAACCAATAGAAGTCCAGAGAAGTTGGGCTTTTTCTCGTACAACTCACCCAGGCGAGCTCAATCACGCCCAGGCAAGAGTCACTTAGGCTCAGTCTAACTATGTTAAATTTGGGGCATGAGGTACAACCCTAGACATCATTGGGAGAATAAAAGGTGATTGAAAACCCTAGAGGAGACAGTCGTCAAGGAGAAACATCTTGAATCTTCTTTTCTTGCTTTCCTTGCTTGTAATGGCCAACATGAGTGGCTAATTCTATCATTTGGGATTATGAGTAATCTATTCAAACTCTTATATGTATTGAGGTGATATTTAAATATAATATTTTGTTCTTGATTGATAATTGGTATTGTCATTTTATTCTTAATGCTTGTTTTGTCATTTTGATCCTTAAATTTGACTAAAAAGTGCTTTTAAGTATCTGACCTAAATGATAATGCTTAATATATTTGAATGCTAGGAATAGATTTGAAATGTTAATTGTTATCAACATTTTCTCGTAATGATAGAGTTTTTATAAATATGCGAGGAATTGATATTTAGGAGACTGTCTTAATAATTCTATATACGAGGAATCGATATAAATGAATTTTATATGGACATCAATATCAATCAAAGATGTAATAGTATTATGCTTTTCAAAATACAAAAGACTGAGAAGGATAAACCCTAATCCCAATTTTCCCAATTCAATCAACCAACTCTTTACTTTGTTTTATTTACAATTTTTGTAATCTCACATAAAACAAACATCCAACAAACTTTAATTATTGTTTTCTATTTAGTGAATATTTTACATGAGAATTCAACTTTTCCTTGTGGGTTTGATATCAGCCATTAGAGACAAATTATTACTTCTGACACGTTACACTTGTCGTAAAAAAAGTCATCAATGTCCTTTCTACGTTTGAGCTTAATTGGATTCCAAGTAGCTTTAAATGTGTTCATTCTTTTCACAACGTCCTTGTTCATTGACAATATTCATCTCCCTAAGTAGCTTAACATTTTGCACCAATTCATGATAAAAGTGCACACGTACAGGGCAGATATCTGAGTCAAAGTTAAAATGCTCTTCATGTTAGGAGGTTAGTGTAGAAAGCATCTATAGTTTTTTTTTTCTTAAGAGGTCATTTGATGTTGACTTTTGCTTGCACCTTTAATAGATGTATTTGAAAAATGAAGGCAATAAATATTTCTGCAATCATAGAATAAACACATACATATGTTCAAGTAATACAATCTTAGTTATGTGTATTGTTTGATCTAATGCACATAATTTTTTATCTTATAAACATATGATTTGATCATAATAATGCTTTATCAAACGTATGAAAGGACTACATAGTGTCGTATCGTCTGATAGACAAAACACTTGTGTCTTACATGTTTTGTTGTTGAAGTCATTTGTCTTACAAGCAATGTATGATTCATGTTTTATGCTTTGTAGTTTTCAACACTTAATCAAAATTACAGGGTGTTGGATTTTTTCTTAACATTTAGATTTTTAAATTTTATTCTTAATGATAGACTCATGGGGTGCAAAAAATATGAGAAACTTAAAAAAAATATTCTTGCAACATTTACGTGTAGGTTTTTTTTTAATATTTTGCTTATGTGGGTTGGCTCCCAAAACCCGCAGGCTAATCATTATGTGGGATGGACCAACAAAATTAACCCACAACTCTTATGGGGTTGGCCCGTCTCGACCCGTTTTTTGCGGACCAAAGCAAGGTGGTCAAAACGGATTGGGTTAGTCTATTTTGTCATCCCTACGAACCATCGATACTATTGGGTCTTTCAAGGATGAATTTATTGGGGATATACAATATCAATGAGGTCTAAGCTTACCTATATAAGATATTACGACGTCATCTTCAACCTAAAACATTAACACAATTTGGCTATGGATCTCTTTCTTTATATATTATTAAAACTCAAACTTGCAGTTGAAATCCTAACCATTATCATGCAAACATTGTCCCAAAATCTGAATTTATTTATTTTACCAATCACTACAAAAGAAATTATTAAATACAAACTAATTTTAGAGACAAAAAATAATTAGTTGTTATATTGATTAAATTAGATACTACTTTAGAGACTAAAAACAATTGGTATCTAAATTAGTTTCTCTTATTGATAAATAGTTTTTCAATTGGTATCTAATTAGCTACCAACTTTAAAATCTAAATATTTGGTAGCTAAAACATTAGTAACTAATTATATACCAATTTAAAAACTATTTATCAAAATAAAAATTAATTTAAATATCAATAATTTTTTTAGTCACTAAAATAATATTTAATTTAGTTAATATAATAATTAATTATTTTTATTTTTAAAAAGATTTTTTATTTAATGATTTTCTATCTGTGAATTCTCCATTTAATAAATCTATCAAATCTCTAATAAAATTATTAATTACTATAAAATTCTTGTTTTATTCTATTGATATGTTTCATTTAAGAAAGATAGACGGAGTTATCAAATGACAATTTAAGTTTTTTTATTTTCTTAAAATCATACACTATAAAAAAAATTATTAAATAAAAATAAATTTTAAAAATAAAAAATAAAAAATAATATATTAATTAATTAGATACTAAAATTATTATTATATATAAAATAATTTATATTATTAATAAAATTTATAAATTTGTATTTAATTAACTACAAAGATTTTAACTATTTATTATTATAATATTAACTATTTGTTTATTATAATTTAAAATAAACAAAAAATATTATATAAGAAAATTTGAAATATTTACAATATTTAATATTTTTAGTACTCCAATATATTTTATATAAATAAAAAACGATATAAAATATTATTAGCTAAAGAAAAAATAACTTTGTATTCATGAAAATTTTTATAACTCTGATTGTCCTAGTGATTCTACTGCGAGTCGCACTTAAGAAAAATAAAATAAAATCAATAAAGTGATTGAAAAAGTGTTGAAAGTGAAAATTTTAACCTAAGACCTTACATGCTCTAATTTATATAAACGAGTTTTAAATATTTTTAACAATATTTTAAATTTACTTAATATTTTTTTAAAATGTATGATCTAATAAATTATAAAATAAGCATATAAAATAAATATTTATTTATATATTTTATTTTATTATTATGATGAACTTTTAAAATCCATGAAATATTTTTAATTTTTTCTTTCGATCGCTTAACTTATTTTTTATCTTGTGAGTCCGCTTAGTAGAAGAATTTAATGGGAGTTTTACGAGAAGATACTAAAATAAATTATAAATAATAACTACAGAATGTTATTTTTATTTTCAGTATTATTAAAACATGAAGAAATATAGAGAGGGACATAAAACCAGTACAAGAAGACAGATAGTTGAACACTCCAACCCCTTTCAGTATTTACTAACTTTCCCTTTCCCTACAACACAACTCATCTCTTTCTTTCAACACTTTGTTGCATCTTCTTTCTCAAAACATTGTTTGAACAGGATGATCACACTGTACCATGTTGGCTAAATCAATCCCCTTTTTTGAACCAAAGCAAACTTCTTTGCTCAGCCACAAAGCATCTTCCATTCCCTTTCTTTTTCCTCTGCTTTCACCAAAGAACATTCTACACTCCACCTACCAGTAACTCATGTTTGTTTAAACTTTTCTTGGTGTCCACTTTTCTCATAAACCATTATTTTCAATTCTTCACACGAAAGGACTGGTGTGGTGTGGTGTGGAATAGTAAAAGCCGTTGCAACAACATGACAAATCAACATCCCATTTTGCATTGTACTTTCCTTTTGTTTCTCTTGTACCTTCTACTCAATGCAGCTCCTACGAGTTGCAAGTTCACCATTGAGCCATGCTCTGACGATAACTCGTGCAATGCGCTTCTTGGCTACACCCTTTACACTGATCTCAAGGTCTCTGAGGTTGCTTCTCTCTTCCAAATAGACCCTATTGGACTTCTCACTGCCAATGCCATTGACATCTCGTACTCTGATGTTGAGCATCGCATTCTCCCTTCCAAACTCTTCCTCAAGGTCCCTATCACATGTTCCTGTGCTGATGGGATTAGAAAATCAGTGTCTGCCCATTACAGGACTCGTCCTTCTGATACTCTCTCTTCCATTGCAGATTCAGTGTATGGAGGTCTGGTATCCCCTGATCAGCTTAGGGAGGCTAACTCCATAGCTGACCCTTCGGTGCTTGATGTGGGTCAGAACCTTGTGGTGCCACTTCCATGCACTTGCTTCAATGGCAGTGATAATTCTTTGCCTTCAATTTACCTCTCCTATGTGGTAAAGCCAATTGATACTTTGGCTGCCATTGCAGCTAGATATTTCACTACACTTACTGATTTGATGAATGTTAATGACATGGGGAGTGCAGCTATCTCTGATGGAGATATTCTTGCTGTTCCAATTCCTGGTAACTCTAATTGTCTTTCTACTAAAAGGAAAGGATTTCACTTTGTAGTACAAGTGAAGAGGACATATATGATTTTTTTTTTCTTTGTTCTTGTTCTTTTTCTATTTTTCGTTTAGTTCTTTGTAGAAACAAGCAATGAAAATAGAAAATATTTTCTCAGACAAAAAGGCAGATCTTCTTTTGATGTGATTGAATTATGTCTATTATTTCTTCACTAATTTGTGAGTAAACCTTTTATAAGCCCGCTCTGAGTATTCCAGTTCAGGTTTAAGTTTGTGATTATATTGTGACTGCCAAGCTTTTAAATTGGTGATAACGATTTTTTTGGGCAATGTCTGTGATTTCTTCACTAATGTAGGGAGTATAATTTTGCTTGTGCTACCTTTCATTTAAATTCTGTTGCATAATCAATCACTAGTTGTTCTCTTGTTACAGCTTGTGCATCAAATTTTCCAAAATATGCCACTGATTTTGGCTTGCTTGTCCCTAATGGAAGCTATACCATTGCAGCTAGTCACTGTGTGCAGTGTAGCTGTGGACCACAAAATTTAGAGTACTAACTAAGCTACTTCTTTTTCCTGTTGCAATTTATTCCTTCTCCTATTTTGAAGTAAAATTAGATTTTTCATGCTTGGAGAACGATCTATTACTAAACTGTAGTTCATCTGGGTTTGTCGCTCTACCTGCAGTTTATACTGTATTCCCTCTTCTCTAGCTGTCTCTTGCTCCAGCATGCAATGCAAAAGAAGCAATCTTATACTTGGGAATGTTACCGTGCAACAGATGAGCTCAGGATGCAATGTGACATCGTGCAATTATGATGGTTTTGTCAATGGCAACATATTAACAACGTATGTTTATTTTCTATGCACCTGGTTGTGTGATTGAGATATTTCTATCATACCATTCTGCTTGTTAATCTTAAGCTTATTCAATCTTTCTTGGCACCTTGCAGGATGTCCTCATCTCTTGAGCCTCATTGTCCAGGTTAGAGTTTAGCTACAACTTTTGTATAATTAAACTACAAATGTATTGTGAAAATCCATGTTCACTTTCTAGTTGTTGTAATCCACGACAATAAACCTTGTTTTGGTCGATCAGGCTCCTCTGAAAGGTAAGTGAGTGATCTCAATCGCTGATGATACAGTTAGAATTTCAACCACATGCTCATGTTGGAATATCAACCGCTATTTTTCTCATTAACAACTAAGATTACTTACATTAAGAAGTTAAATCCTTTTTCATTAACAACTGATACTCAAGTTTGAAATTATATTTCAAATTATGCAGGCCCGCGACGATTCCCTCCACTTATAGCGCCACCTACATCTGTTACAAGGGAATCAGTAGTTGCATTTCCTCCATCTCTATCACCATCACAGACACCATTACTGTCACAGTCACCATCATCGCAATCAGAAGGAACAGGTCTAACAGCACCCAAATCTTCAGTCATGCCTGCAACCAGATCATTTCCAGGATTCTCACCTGCAAATGGCCCTGTTGGTAGGATTGCTTCTGCTTCTCCCTCTTTGGCGAATCCTATTCCCATTTGGATGCCCTCATTTATGTTGTTTCTTATAAAGTTGATGATCCCTGTGGCTTTTTAATCTCAGTTTTCTGGTAAGTTCTGTTCTGTCCCATTGCTTTGTCACAGATGCTCCTATCTGTTGTAATTACTGATTTGTGAAATCTAAGAAACAATGGTATCTCAAGTTTCATCAATTATTTGTCCTTTTATTATTTGGTGCTTTAGTGTAATATTGTCTACCGTGCAATGAGGGGTTAATGATTCAAGGGATAGTCATTTTTTAAGGTCTTCATGTTGTTGTTGGCTGCAATGCCTTTTGACAAATGTGTGTACTTGTCAACTCAATGCAATGCTCTTTTTTGTAGATGACAAAAAAATGAAGAGTAACTCTTCTGTATACAAATTCTAATTTTAGTATGTAAATACAGTAATTTTTATTTAAAATATCAAAACTAACTTTTTTAAAATAATAAATGAGGGTATTATGTATACAGATTTTAATTATAACAGTAAAAATACAAATAATGTTAAAATAACATTTTTTTTTTATAAAAAAAATGTGATGAATGTTGTGGAAAGAACTCGAATCTTTTATCCTCAATTAAATAAGATTCCCTTGTATGGAAAATAAATTATTTGATCATGATGTTTGTTTACACCAATGATAGAATGTTGAAGATATTACATCGATTAAAAATAAAAATAACCTACATAATATAAGTAAGCACACTCCTCATCTTATAAGTTTGTATTGTGAGAATGAGTTATACTTAAACTCACTTCTTAATATGGTATTAGAGTCTACCTTAATGATGTTTGTTATTGCATATATCAAACTACCCACCACAAACACATAAGGAAATCTTTCATATATATTCTTAGCTTCATTTTATGAACTTTGTATATAACTTAATTTAAAATAAGTGGCAAGAGGATAGTACTCATTACCTTGGCTTTTTCCATGTGAAATTTTTGAAACACTCTTTTGATATAATGTTCTTGTGATAACCAAAACTTTTTCTCCTTGCTTTCATGTATGATTCTTATACCAAGAATCTGTTTAGCAACTTTCATGTCCTTCATGTAAAATGACTCACTAGTTTCTTCTTTAATCACTCAATCTTGGAATTATCTTTCCTGACAATAAGCATGTGTAGAAAACAAGAAAAACACAAGGAAAAGTTGAATCTTGTTTTAATATATATTTAAAACTTTTCGTAAATGTTTTATGATACTCAAATGATATTTTTATATGACAAGTGATTTATTAAGGTCTTTCTAACCTTTATTTCATCTAGTGGAATGTGACAGACTCAACTTTATAACTTACATATCTACTTGTTTAAATCGTTTCAAACTTAGTTTCCGCAATGATTCTCTCTCTTACATTAGCACATACGAAAATAATAATAATATGTAGTGTAAAAGATATAAGGGGAACAAGAAATACACAAGACAATTTTACACTAGTTTGTTTGACAAAACAGATTATGTTCAATTTTCAATCAATAGATTGAGTTCCACTAAACATACAAATATTTTCAAGTAGAAACGAGTATTCATTGAGCTCGTGGGTATTCTTGGCTAGAACTTTCGAGTATTCTTTGGACTCATAGTCACTCTTGACTAACCCCTTAAGTATTTTTTGGGCTCGTAGTCACTCCTATCTAATCCTTGATTATTATTTGGAATGCATTCACTTTTGGCTAAAACAAGTTTTCTTTGGACCACTCCTAGCTAAAACAAGTATTATTTGGAACACAACTACTCCTGACTAAAATGAGTTTTCTTTAGATTGTATGCATTATTGGATAAAATGAGTGTTCTTTGGATGATAACAATTCCTAGATAAAATGTGTATTTTTTTAGAACATAGTCGCTCCTGGTTAACGTGTTTAAGATTATTCCTTAAACAATGACCACTCCCCAGCAATAATTGAGTGTTATTTGCTAAACAACCACTCCGGACTAATATAAATAAATTATATGGGTAGTGATAAACAAATAACATGGTTGCACACTAGAGAGGAATGTATTTTGACACGTACAAGGTTTATGCACTCTCTTCTAGTTTGTTAAGTGAACATAAATAGTTTTTTCTATGAAGATTTTGTTGGGAAAAACGGGTAATTTTCCCACTAAAACAAAACCCTAACAGAGCTACCCGACAAATAATATTGAATAAATAAATCGGAATAATAAAAGAGATAAAGAGGAAATAACACACCCGAAA
>Ga0123342_1007686_pt1 | contig 14100 bp, 13 predicted proteins | sample Turbeawhitnodule_FD_89960 | JGI IMG/M metagenome (GOLD analysis project Ga0123342, IMG submission 89960) | Root nodule microbial communities of legume samples collected from Mexico - Turtle bean Mexico white nodule | ecosystem: Host-associated > Plants > Roots > Nodule | place: Mexico: Nepantla...
CCAACACACTCATCTTGGAGCACATCACCCTCCAAGTGGCGTGACATTTCTCACCCACCATCATAAGTTTTCTCATTCCATTTTCCTTCCATTTCTCCATTCCATTTTATGTGTTTGTCTCTTTGTTTCTCTTCTTTGTTGCTCTTAGGTTTCTCTCATAATCATGAGTATGGTGCATCATTTGGGAGGCCATGACCTCCATTGATGTTAACCTTGTGCCCATTTTCAATTCCACAAATGCATCTCATCCTCACCATATCTTGTTTTTCATTTTTGCCTTTGTGAAGTGAACCTTCACACTTACTTAACCACTTGGTTAAGTTCGTGTTCAATGGGAATCTTCCTAGTTCCTCACCATTAATTGTTAAAATCCCAACCTTAAGTAAAAGTGTCACCATAAATGAAAACATTTAAAATTAACTCACATCAAGATGCCATTGTGCTTAATCTTAGATTGCCATAACTCCACTGATGTCGCGAATGGAAAACCTTGGAGTGGATGGACTGAAGGTAATTGTATGCATGTGTACTGCATTCAACACATTGCATAAAACTTCATGAGGCGGTTCAAGAATACCACTATAAAAAATGGCCTTTACATGTAAGAATTTCCACTTTGAAAACAACAACTTTTTTTCCATGTCCATTCTATCTTAACTTCTTTACTTTAATATAAAGCATACACAATGATTAAGCCTCAAACAAATTACCACTACAACATAATAAGGGAAGTCAATCCAAAAGCGACAAAGTAGATTAACAAAATTCATAGTCACACGAGAAATATAGGATGAAGGCAAAACATGAGGGCACTTGTAACTAACTTAGTTGAATCCATAAATTCAACCCTCAAGAAAACAAGAATCTCCTAATTTCCTCCATGATCATAGCCACATACACAAAGTGCAACAAAATTTTCACTGAAAAAAGGAGAGAAATTACTGTAATGATTAATGTTAGCCATGTCTATTTAGAAGTTGCATCAAAGGCATATGAAGATGCTCATTCAAAATCAAACACTCATAGGGTGTTTGAATTTGATAAAAGTAACACAAGATTCTCGATAGAGGAGATGGTCAACCCAAGAGAAGTTCGACCAGCTAGAAAAATTTGCGTTATACTTGATGAATGATGATGTGATTGTGGGAAGTTCCAGAAACTTCATTTCCTGTATTCTCATGTTGTTGTAATGTGCAAATATGTCGAGATTGATTCTGATATGTACATCAATCTTGTCTACAAGTTGGATGAAGTGAACAAAGTATAAAACAATTTGTTTGGAGAGTTTAGACACGAGATTATTGGCTAACACACGAAGACCCTCAACTCTCCCCCAATCCAACAACAACAAAAAGTTTCAAAGAAATCATCCAAAGTCATCAAGAATTAGGACTAAAATGTATATCCACGAACAAAGTTGACCAAAGCATACTTCTATTGTTACACTCTAAGCACAGAAGAAACCTTGGTCTGAATAACCTTAGAGGATCAACTTCCAATAATTAATTAATTATGTTGTAATTTTCTAATATGTCATTACCATGAATGAAAAAATAAGTAATTTGTTTATGTATGTCTCATTAATCTAATTACAAAATTATTTAGTAACTTATACTCAAATTGAATTTCTTACTTAAATACAAACTATTCAAGTTGTTAAGGAAAATTATTATTATTTTTAATTAAACATGCCCACCATAATAACTATTGTTCTTAATTCTTTAAAAAATTTATATCACAACTTTTTTTACATTAAATAATTTATTAAAACTTAAAGTTTATTTTGATAAAAAAATACTACATAAAATTTGATACAATTCTCAAAACTATTTTTCAAAACTATATTTTATATTTGTACACTTTTAAAATTTTCCCTTAAATTATTTCATTTCAAACCATTACTATGTTTTTTATAATTCTTTCTTTCACCTCCTTCATATTTTTATTTTTAAATTTTTTCTTTCCTTAAGCTAGTTGTATTTTAAAACAGTTATTTCTTTAAATATTTTTTCCTCTAAAAGAATATATTATATAAAATACTTTTTAAAAATAATATATTTTTACAATACAATCAATTCAATTGTATCACATACATTCCATTCCTTTCTTACAATGTTTTATTTCATATCTTTTTTTTAAAAAAAAAAAATTGTTGTGTAAATTTTTTTGCTTATTTATACTTCTTTAAAATATATCTATTTTTAGATATTTATTTATCTAATTTTTTTATTTGTATAAATAATTAAATCATATACACTTACTAAATATATATATATATATATATTAATTTTTAAAAAATAAATTACATTTTCCCTCCAAATATTTCTTTTCAATTATGTTCTCGCCGGTTGACTTTCTCGCGTGGTTGACTCTAGTGACAAGTTCTACCTCTGGTCTGTATCTGTTCTACTAGAACGTGGCTCTGTATCAACGTGACTTTGTTGAAACAGAGGGGGCCTTACCTATTGATCACACTCTGACGATCAAGTTAGTAAGTGCTTACTAAAATTTAAGAAGTATTCCGTTTCAATATCAGAAACAACGTACCTTTACCTAGAGTCTCAAGCCCCTTTTATAACTTACATCTTATAACAACTTTTTCTGATGAGAATCTAATCTCAACCGAAAGCATACGTAACAGAAACATTCTGTTTATGGACCCCTTCACTCAAGGTGCTACAACAGGAAAGAATCTTATCTCTAATGAGTACATAAATAATAACAGAAAAATCACCTTTTACGGGGCACCACTTATTTTCAAGTGCTAACTGCAAGAAAATATTCCGCTTATGTGGCAACGTTATCTTTCACTATGCATGCAACTTAACCACTACGTACCCTAAACACCCTTAGGTTACAATATACTTACGTGATTTAACCACCACATGCGCTACACGTGCTCCTAGGCTAAAAAAACTCTTTACCAATAACCTTATATTATTATATAAGATTATTTTAATTATATTCCAACGGACTTACTAATATAGCTGGGCTAGACACATGACCCACTTTATAGGTCCAACAAACGAGCGAGCTGATCTGTCCACACCGTGCACCGAGCTCCATTACTAAGCACTGAGCACTCTGTTTAGTACAAATTCATTAGTTTATTAATTTTTTCATATTTTCCCCTTTATATTATTTTAAAATTAAAAAAATCACTTCAAAATTTTATTTTGGATGATATTGTAAAAAAAAGGAAACAATAATTTTTCAGTGAAAATTTCTCTATATTTTCGTGGCTCCGTTCCTCTCATTTTTATTTTCGTGAATTTCAATGTTTTATTACTTTAATTGTATAATTTTAGTTTATATAGTTATTTGACATGAAATATTTAATAAAATATTGAAAAACCTAAAATAAGTTAAAATTAAGGAAATAAAAATGAATTAACAAACATGGAAAGCACAAATCTAAAATTAAGTAATTAATTATATCTTTCAAATTAAAAATGATGTTAGATTAGGTTGCAGTTGTTCCTACGGTGCACTACCTGCAGAGGATCCTCCCCTCCTGCTCTCTCTTCTTCGTTCTTCTCTTCTCTCCACTTTCTCTCTGTTCTTCTTTTCTTACGCTCGCGAACTCCAATTACCGAATCTCTGAACTGAAATAACCGAAATCCGCTCCCCGAGAAAGATCCGAATGAGGGATCCGAATCTGGAGTTGCAGGAATTGGGTTGGGAGGAACTGCGTAAGGAAGCGCGCAAGATCGAGGGCGATCTTGACGTCAAGCTCTCTTCCTACGCCAAACTGGGCGGTCGCTTCACGCAAACAGGTTCATTCCATTCACCTTTCAATCTTTCATTGCTATCTTAAACTGAATCAACACATATTCCAGATTCTCATTGGCTGTTTCTGCGTTTTCTGAATTTGAATTATCGTAAATACAAAAGCTGGATAGTCTCACACATGATGTAATTGGATCGAAAAATTCTGGTGTCAATCCTTTTGACTTCTGATTTGGTAATTGCAAGTGATTGTATGTGTGTTTCTGGCCTTTGTTTAGTTTTTTTATGTAGGCATTGCGCGGTTGAACTGGAAATGTTTCTCGTGCATGTGAAGTTCTCGTACATCAACCTTTTTTAAGTACAGTTAATTGATCATCAACTGTTTTTAAGAATAAAATATTAGCCGAATGATAAATGTTTTTACCGATATTTTACTCGTTGATATTCAAGAGTAATAACTGGTGTTAAAATTTTCTTCTAGCATGAATTTCATGGATGCGAATTGCGGTCAGCTGCATTTGTGTCTCTGTATGACGGTTTTGAAGGTCTCTGCAACCGCACTTCGTGTATGCCTAAAATAAAATAAAAACAATTTAAAGGCTTGATTATGATATTTGTTTTTCTTCTTGTGCTGGAGTCATTTATTGCCATAAAATGCTTATGATTGACAGAAAGCCAGAGTTTCTAAATTGGAGATGATGGAGAAGTTATCGTGGTTTGCTGACTAATAGTCTTGATGCACTTTATAATTGAATTGAATTAAATTGAATGCATTTTCTGGCAGTGTATGTTCTCTATGTTTGTGAGTTATGAGAATATACCTCTTGTTATTAGGTCATGTGGATAGTGGTTCACCACCTCTTGGGTCCAGTAGGTCTTGGAAGTCCATGGAAATGGAAATCCAATCTTTGCTTGAGAAACTGTTGGACATAAATGATTCAATGAGTAGATGTGCTGCATCTGCCGGACCAGCTACATCTGTAACTCAAAAGTTGGCTAGGCACAGAGACATTCTTCATGACTTTACCCAGGTGTGTTGATATTCATTTCTATTTTGCATAATCTAGTTTAAAGCTTCAACTTTGTATCATTTAAAAAAGAATGAATATCCAGCAATATAAATTGTTACAGAAGTATGTGTAGTTCATATACATGGCTAATGTGTCATATTCTTTGTTTGGTAGATGGATGGACATTGCATTCGAATTGACATGCTAAACTTGTAGGTTCTAAGAATTGGTGCAAATTTCAATGCTTGGTGCAGGTTTAGAGAGAGAAAAAAAGTATATTTTCTTTTTAATTATTTGCCCATACATAGTTGAATTTATGGTTAGAAATTGTTAAAGAAGTTATTTACCCTGAGATCTCTCATGGGAATTTCCTCCAAACGGTCCTCTTCACAAGACTAAAATCCCTTTGCAATCTACTCTTGGCATTCTTTGTATGTGTCTAAACCACCTTAAACAATTATTTGTCATCTTTTTCGTGATTGGTGCTAAAGAAACATTTCCTAGTGTACAATCATTTTGTATTTTGTCTTTTCTTGTGTGGCCCCACATCCATTTTGTGATGTATAATTCGTTTAGGGTTTTATTTTCTCTCATTGTATTTTACTTTTGATGCTGTTATGTGTCATAAGCTGTACTATAGTTGTTGACAGCCATCACTTAGTTAGTTATATAGCTGTACTATATTTTACTTTTGTATGTCTCACACGATTGCATTTGCGTACATGCATATGAAGTGTGGGATAAATTTGTTCATACTTTCATCATCAGACACGAACCAACACGAGGCAGTTTCGGATTTGAACTTTGCAATACTACTCTCGATAATTATCCTGTAAATGAGTATGTTACTAGAATCAAAGCGCTTGTTGATTGTCTTCACGTAGATGGAGAATCAATAACATTGAGAGAAAATATGGATGCTATTCTTGAAGGTCTTCCGCAAGAATTGGATTTGGTCATCTCCTTAGTAGAAAGTTGTGTTGGAGAAATTATTATTGAAGTAGCGGAAAGTTTGATTCTTGCTCAAGAACTGTGTTTCAAGAAATACCGAAAGAATCATTCAATTGATACTACATTCTTGCCTTTGTTCAATCTCTCACATACCTCTTCACAAACTTAGAAACCTGATATTTATCCGAATTCCTCCAATAATTATGATTGAAATCCTATTTCTACAAGCCCTAATTACTCTAACTTTTGTGAATCAATCTGTTAGATGTTGTGGTAGACACGTCAACCAAGGTGAAGGTTGCAGTGGTAGAAGTGACTTTCAATTTCAGATTTGCTTGAGGTTCAAAGATTCAGCTTTCTTTTTTTATCAGTGGTTTAATCAGAATTTCCAGCTTCAATAGTCAATGACTAATATCCACTTTCGTGGTCACAACCTGAGAATTCATATTAGAATCCCTATTCAAACTCTTAGTGGTACCAAACCAATTAGATTCAGGAACCTCAGTCAAATGACTGGATTAATCCTCTACAAGGTACAAGACCTTGTCCACCACAAGCTTTAGTTGTCAACATTGACGTTCCATCTCCATCAAACTGGTTTCTAGATTCATGAGCATCATTTGATCTTACTAAAAACTTTCAGATCATTCAAGAAATCACTCTTTTTTGTGGTCCTGATAGAATCTTCAAAGGAAATGGTCAAGGTCTTGGCATTAACTCGTGGTGCCATGTATTTTTCTTTTCCCCTTGATCCCAACACTAATGGTGTTCTTTATAACTTATTACACGTTCCTTCTATCACCATAAGTCTCATTAGTGTTAGTAGGTTTGCACATGATAATAATGTGTTTTGTCTAGTTAAATCTCAGGAAAGCTAATAAGATCTTACTTCATGGCTTTGTTGGAGCTGACAGCCTCTATCAGTTTCCAAAACTGCAGTTCATCTCTCAAGACTCAACAGATTCATAAAAAAAAAATTCCCTTTTGTAAACCATACTATTTTGTGTGATTCCAATATCTCAAATAACGTTCTTGATTGGTATTGTAGACTAGGACACCAAATTTTTATGTAATGAAACTTGTTCTTCAAAAGTGCAATATTTCCATTCCTACTAAAGCTGCTATTCCCTTTTGTTCAGATTAGATTGTTGTATGGGAATAGCACGCAAATTACCTTCACATTTGTCTACAACTTAACATATTTCTCTTTTAGAATTGGTGCTCAATGATTTGTGGGGAACTTCGGTTTCTTCAAATTATAGTTTTTATTATTATTATTTTGCTAATGCTTATTCTTGGTTTACTTGGTTATACTTATTGAAAAGCAAGTTTTGAAGTTGTCTCTATTTCAAGCAATTTAAAACCATGGCAGAACTTTAGTTTAACACCTTTATCATATCTATCCAAACCAACTGCAATGGTGGTGAATTTAGGTCCTTTACTAATTACCTAAATCAGTTTGGCATTATTCATATGTCCTCATATGCATTACCAAAAGGGTGTCATTTAGAAAAAGCATCATCACGTTGTTGATTTAGGTTACTGTTCTTACCAAGCTTTCTTACCTCTCTCCTTCTAGGATCATGCTTTCTCCACAGCTGTTTGTCTAATAAACAAAGCCTCTCCTCATGACAACACTTTCTTAAAAACTTTTGGTTGTTTTTGTTTTCCTCTTCATAGACCTTATCATAATCAGAAAATTCAATTCATATCTCAAGAATGCTTATTTCTTTGGTATTCTACTTCTCATAAAGGCTATAAATGTCTCTCCCCTTCTAGTCCTCTTTACATATCCTAGGATGTTATTTTCAATGAAAAAAAATTTCCTTATACTGATTTTTTTTTTCAAAGCCTTTTTCATCCTCATCTAATAGTGTCAAACAATTGTCCTCTTACCCTAGTGTCTCTGCTCAAAGTGAATCCCTTGCACAAAAATGAATCCCTTCATATTACTTAACACAAATCTATTCCCTCACAATTAGCCAGTCACACCAATAATATCTCTATTAGAAAGTGTACTTTTAAGCATAGCTTAACTTCACAAAACCGTCATGTAAGGTAATATTTGCATTCACTTTTATACTATAATTTAACCATATTTCTATTCGATATGATATTTCTAATACACCCCCTCACACCGAGGACTGGATATCTTGAGTGTGGGATTAAAGTACTTGATTGCAGGTGACATGATAGACCCAATAACCTTTCTTGATAGACTCTGATACCATCTTAGAGAATGAACTTTAAGCTTAATTCAACCTCATAAAATTGACTTATAAGGTAATGTTTGTATCCACTTCTATACTATATTTTGAGCATATCTTTAGTCGATATGAAATCTTCAACAATCTCTAGTCTTATTGATAATCCTATTCTGTTATCTACACCTACTGACACATTATCTTGACCTCTGTGTCTCAGCCTATGAATTCCATTACTGTCCATGTTAGTTCACAACCCTTAAATACTCACCATATGCAAACTCATTCTAAACCAGGTGCTTTTAAACCTAAAGTACACCTGATCCATCTCCTAACACTTGTGGGACCTAAGAGTGCCAAAACTACTATTCAAGATCCAAAATGAGTTACTTACTTCTATGAATGAAATTTTTTCCAAAATGGGTTACTTCTATGAATGAAGAATTTTCAGCTCTCTAGAGAAATAATACTTGGTCACTGGCCCTCTTCCTCCTACAGGGTTCTTTTTGGTTGTATATAGATGTTCAGAGTGAAAGAAAATTCTGATAGATCTGTTTAGAAGTACAAGACATGGCTTGTTGTTAAAGGCTTCACTCAACAACTTGAATTTGGTTTTCTGAGACATTTTCTCCTGTTATAAAGCCATTTACCATTTCATATCATTCTGACTAAAGCTTTAATACACAAATCGTCTCTGTAACAGTTATATGTTATTAATGCTTTCCTAAATTCTTTGGTACAAGAGGAATTCTACATGACTCACCTCAAGGTTTTGAATCAACTGACAAGTCTTTTAGTCTGCAACTTAAATAAATTTATCTTGGGCTTAAGCAAGCACCACGATCATTGTTTGAGAGGCTCAAAATTACTCTACTGCAGTTTGGATTCACTGACAGTAAATGTGATCCTTCTTTATTCATCTACTGTAATAACAGAGAAACTGTGTATATGTTGATTATGTCATATTGTCACAGAAAGTTCTACTTCTACTCACAAATTAGTCACTCAATGGAATGCATTTTTCTCCCTTAACGGCTTGGTTCACTTGATTACTTTCTAGGATTAGAGGTCTGACAACAATCTAATGGTTCTCTTTTGCTCACTCAAACCAAATATATCAAAGATTTACTTGCTAAGACAAATATGATTGATTCAAAACTTATATCTACTCCTCCTATGATTTCTGGGTGCAAGCTGACAAATCTGGTTGAGATATTCTTTAAGATCCTACATTTTATAGATCTATTATCACTAGACCTAGGCTAAGTTACTCTATTAACAAGGTATGCCAATTTATGTCAGCTTTTCATGTGACATTCTCTTCTCTATCCTTTATTTGACATCCTTGATAATTTCCTTTTCATTTTGAAGTATTGATCTCAGATATTTAAACACAGAAACTTGTAATGTGACATCTTCTCCCATTTTTACTTCCAAGTCATATTCCTCTTGTCTCTTACTGAAAATGCATTGCATATACTTTATTTACTCCTGCTTAGGAGAATTAGGTATAAAGAACGAACAAAGAAAGCAAGGGTTAAAAGATAGCATACCTAACAACAATTGAATTGATATTAGTTTTTCTCCTACAATTTTTACTAAACATCCTAAGAATTTATTCCTAACGAACTTCAACTGCCCCTTCAAATTGATGCATGGATATCTATTGTGGCCAACATGCTTACAAGAAGTTCAAATTTAGGCTAGAAGAATTCTTTGGTGAGGATATTTTCAACTTGTTGCATAGTTTGATACAAATGCCATACAAACAGGCCCATATCTATCTTTTCTTTTTTGAAGTGTCTCTCAACTTCCAACCGTTAGTGGGTTGCTTTTCTGGCTCTTTGTTTAGTTTTGGCTCTGCTCTTGCTACCACAATCTCTGTTTTTTGCTTTGGTAACCAAGCTACCCCAAATGTGTAATAGCCTGCTATAGACCTTCTATCAGTGGTAGACCCTACCCAGTCAACATTTGTGTAGGCCTTGATTGTTGTTTGTGTCTGTATTGAAGAAAAGCCATTAACCTAATGCCCTCTTCAAGTATGTATGGATCTGATATACCACTTCAGGTGTTCTTGATAGGGTGAATGCATGAACTAACTTGCTAAACTTGTTGTAAATACAATATTTGACAAGTAAATCACTTCCTACTAATCTTAGACATTTAGAAGTGTCCAAATCCCCATTGTCATTCCAAGCTTTTGATTAGCGTCAATAGAGGTGTTCATTGGTTTAAAACCACTCATACAAGTTTCTTTTAAGTCTGGTTTAGAGAGAGAAAAATTCATTTTATTTACCTTGCAATTTGTACTTTAAGTATTCAAATTAAATAAGCAAACAAATCAAAATTATATCTTCAAAGATCATCTGAGATATAGGGCTTATGAGACTGGATTTTCTGAATAGGTTGTGTTGCTCAGCTGATCTACTATTTATAAACACTTTCTAGGTGATTACAATTGTGTTTACTAGATTAATGATGACTCTAGTTTGTAATTACATGTATGGTATGTTCTAGGTACAAGAATAGCTATGCAGATGAATCTGAAAATTAATTGCTAGAAAATTCATTTCTGCATTTAATTACTAATTCCAATAGTTTTTCTCCACGAGCGCATATAAGTAAAATGCTCTAAGCTTGGAGAAAATATATTGAATTCTCAAAGCTCTTAGAGATTCTGTGAAGTTGTCCTTTGAGATAGCTGGGATGGGGGATTGCTGAGACATCTGATGTAGCATCTGTAGCCAAATCCCTTGGCTGCAACCTTAGAATCATTAACTAGAATCTAGACTGATGAAATGAAGAAATTTCAGTACAACAATAGAAGAGAATAAGGAACCATTTTCAATAATGTGGTAAGAGACACCTAAATCAGTTGCCAACGGAATTTAATTATTACCAGATTGAGAGATGCAAGTTGTGGAGTCATAAGCAGCAGTATAAGTTGATCCCTGAGACTATTGACTGCTTATGCTTTTTATTGGTTAATTTGGAGAGTTGCATTTTAGTTTTGTAGGGATTATTTTCCAGGGATTCCATAAAGAGAATAACAATTTTCTTGGGTGTGTCCATTATTTGCAATATCTGCATTGAGGACAACCAGGTCTCCTCCTGCCTCATCCTCCATGAATGGATATCATGGCATAAGTCTCCTTTGGATCATTAGAATTGCTGTCAGATTTTGGTGGATGGGCTCAAAATAGTCAAATAACTATGTTATTAATTGAAGGAACCACTTGACCTTTTAAGACTTGGTCATGGATACTATCAAAATATGGATGTATTCCTGTCAAAACCAACACCATGTATTAATCATCAAGCTTGAATTTTATACCTTCAAGGGTATTAACTTCTAAAACAATTTAATTCTTTAATTGTAGATTGGATTAGATTGTATGCGGAGCCAGCTTTTGTGCTGAAATGATCTTTTGTAAGAACATAAAGGTCACACAAGAGTTATTGATATTTAAATGCTTATTAGGTAGGCTTTTCAACATATAGGAGATTTTCTTTTGAGCATTGCTTTTTAATTGACAATAATTTGGCCTTGTAAAAAATGGTAATAATTTGATCTCTTGTAAAAGCAAGAAACTGAGCTTTGTAGCTATGTTGGTGAAATATTAGCCATGGCTTCTACCACCAGTGAATATATTTGGCTCAAGCAATTTGTTAGAGAGTTAAGGTTTTTGGAGGTTAGTAGATGACCAAATAAGGCTACTTTGCATTTGCCTCAAATTCAATGTTATGAGGACCAACTAAATTGAGATAGATTGTCATTTCATTAGGGGGAGAAGATCATTGCGGGAGACATTGACTTGAATAATAATGAGAGGCAATAAAGAAATATATTATTAATTTCAATCATGCTAATTACATTCTCAACTACTCTATTTTGTAACGATTACATTCTCTTAGAAAAGGAAATAAAATCTACTAGAATGAATATGAAGATTCCAAGGAAATTTTATTTTAATTACTATAGGGATATTAGGATATTTTTATTCTAATAATTCCGTATATACAACACATTGTTACTCACTTTGTCACTTCTAATGATCAACTTGTAAATGTCTTCACTGACCGAGAGGTTCATAGATTAGTTGCATGTGTAACAAGTTAGGTGTATATGGTAATATGCTCCAACTTGATGGAAATGGTGTGGGGTGTTGGAAATAGTGTAAATAGGGTAATTGTGTTGATGATATATATACTTATGTAATCACGATAATTGTTTTCTTCTTCTTCTGTATTTATGATATATATTATATATAGATTTGAATGAAAGAAGATTTTTTATTCAATTGATTGATTTGAAATATTACATCAACCTCTATATTTAGAGAACCCTAACCCTGAAGCAATAATTACAAAGAGATCTCTAGAATCTTCAAATAGCTTCTAGTAGTACACTTAATATCCTACTAACAACACTCTCCCTCAACCTAGTGAATGGATATTTGTCATTCCCAACTTGCATGTGAGATCATGAGATCATTCTGTAGTATTAAAGGAAAAGAAAGAATAAGGTAAATCCCTTGTGTATATTGAACACATAGGGTTATGTTTATATAGGAAAAGAAACATATGGGCTAAGCCCATTACATAAATATGATATCTATAATATCTCATAATATCTAATAATATCTAATTATATCTAATAGTATCTAACACTCCCCCTCAAGCTGGTGCATATAGATCATATGTACCCAGCTTGTTACAAATGTAATCAATCCTAGACCCTCGTAAGGGTTTAGTAAAAATATCTGTTAATTGATTATTTGAATTAACAAACTCAGTCTTGATATCTCTTTATATAATCTTTTCTCAAATGAAATGACAATCAATCTCAATATGTTTTGTCCTTTCATGAAAAATGGGATTTGAGCTAATATGAAGAGCAACCTGATTATCACATATAAGTGTCATTTGAGTGACCTCTCCAAATTGCAATTCTTTATGTAACTGTTTAAGCCAAAAAAAGCTCACAAGTAGTCGAGGCCATAGCTTTATATTCTGCTTTTGCACTAGATCTCGCCATAACACTTTGATTCTTGCTCTTCCAAGAGATCAAGTTATCACCAATGGAGACATAATAACCGAAAGTTGATCTTCTATCAGCCCAATCAGCATCTGAATAACAAACAACTTTAGTATGGTTATTATGACCATATAACAAACCTTTTCCAGGAGAGCCTTTAATGTACTTCACTATACGAATGATTGCATTCCAATGATCTTCACATGGACAATAAAGAAATTGACTCACCATATTGGCTGCAAAGGAAATATCAGGAGGAGTAACAGTGAGATAGTTGAATTTTCCAACTAATCTCCTGTACTTCTCAGGATCTGAAAGAGGCTCCCCCTGATTGGGTAGAAGCTTGACATTGGGATCCATGGGAGTATCAACAAATTTCGAATTCATCAACCCAATTTCCTCCAAAATATCCAATGCGTATTTTCTTTGAGAGATAACAATACCAGTATTGGATTGTGCTACCTCAATCCCCAAGAAATATCTGAGTTTGCCAAGAGCTTTGGTCTGAAAGTGTTGACAAAGGTGTTGTTTTACTTGTGAGATGCCATGGTGATCACTGCCTGTAAGAGCAATGTCATGTCATCAACATATACTACAAGATAGATACACCCAACACTTGAGTGACGATAAAAAACTGAATGATCTGCTTCACTGCAAGTCATACCAAACTATTGAACAACATTGCTAAATTTTCCAAACCAAGCCCTAAGAGACTGCTTGAGGCCATACAAGGATTTGCGAAGACGACATACCAATCCAGAAGACTCCCCTGAGCAACAAAACCGGGAGGTTGCTCCATATAAATTTATTCCTGCAAATCCCCATTAAGAAAAGCATTTTTGACATCCAGTTGATAAAGAGACCATTCTTGAAGAGCAGCCATAGCTACGAATAAGCGAATAGAAGCCATCTTTTCCCACTGAACACCGTAGTCTAAACCAAATCTTTTGGGTATAACTCTTAGCCACAAGACGAGCTTTGAGACGATCAATAGTACCATCAGGACCAACTTTGATAGCAAAAATCCACCTGCAACCAACAACCAATTTCCTAGATGGTAAAGGAACAAGTTCCCAAGTTCCATTATTCTGAAGCGCATTCATTTCATCAAGCATGGCCTGACGCCAACCAGGATGAGCTAAGGCATCACCTACAGATTTTGGAATGG
>Ga0123342_1007687_pt1 | contig 14100 bp, 7 predicted proteins | sample Turbeawhitnodule_FD_89960 | JGI IMG/M metagenome (GOLD analysis project Ga0123342, IMG submission 89960) | Root nodule microbial communities of legume samples collected from Mexico - Turtle bean Mexico white nodule | ecosystem: Host-associated > Plants > Roots > Nodule | place: Mexico: Nepantla...
CTTGGAAACTGTCTCCACTTCACCCATGCTTCCGATATTTCCTCCAACGGCACTATGAAGGAGTTAGGGTTTTTCTGCGCATCCTCTATTTCTGTTTCTGCACTTTATTTGCAATACTCTGTTTTTACAACACTTCTTTGTTCTAACAGCTCATTATAAGTAAGAAATTGAGAGATATTATTAAAAGATTCTCTCAAGACCGCTCTTTTGTTATTACGAATTCAGGTATGCTTTCTTTTTTTAGTTTTCATGACTAACATGATAAATTCAAGGTTATATAAATGATAGTTTTTTCATCAAAGGCTTAAGTTTATGTTTGGTTCTAATAATTAGTATCAAAGTCGTTATTTTGTTTGATCAACAATATTTTTTTATTTGCGACTTATCTCTTCATTATAACATTTTATATATTTATCATATGTTTTCAGTTAAAATAAAATCAAATATATGTATCTTCTAATTATTACAATCAGTAGAAAATGATCATGATAATTGGATGATTTATTTTATTTTGTTTTCGGATACATTTTGATATAACATAATGATATTTAAATATCCATTTGTATGTGTTTTATCTGTTTTCAATTGAAATATGAAGAACATGATAAAAAAAATTGCCATAATCATTCGATTTTTGCGCATAAATATTAAATCATCCCAAAGGAAAGGAAGATTTCTTATTTGATATGTTCTTATTATTAGCATTTTACCACTGTGTCGAGATATATCACTAAATAATTAAAATTGTGTACAAAGATAAAATATTAATGCATTGTTGATATATTGAAATGGAATTTATTTGTCTTTAATTTTGGGACTTAAATGAATTTATTTTTTGTTTACTGTTCTCAATTTAGTTATGAAGGATCCTGTCAATATTAATGTCAATATGAAGTCTATTTCTATTTTAAATGGTTCAAACTTCAAGTCCTTGAATTAAAGAGAATATATCTTGACAATTCTTAGAGTAGGAACTTGAACTTGCATCAAGGATAAACTCAACCTCATCTCTTACATATAAGAGTACCATTGAAATTAAGAGAGAAATGAAACTATGAGAGACGTTAGATCACGAGAGTCTAGTGATCATGAAAAAGAAAACCATTCCAAAAGCATTTTGGGGCAATTTTTTAAACATAAATACAACTAAGTAATTCTTATGTAAATTGAAAAAATATTTGTTAAAAATGAAAATTTTGAGATAGGTAAACTTTTGATAAACCTAATTTCAAATAAATATATAGGTAAAGACAACATCAGGGAGAACATGATGAAGAACAAGGGTCATGTTATCAAGAAGCTAGACAACCCTTACTGGATTATATGACCCATGTTATCAATAGATGTAATGTTATGACAAACATCCTTATCAACACATGACTTCATCTTGAAATCCCTTGATAATGAGATCAAGATTCAGAAGACATCAACATAAGATGGAGTGATCACAATTGAGTATGAATTTTCAACTATCGGGAAACTTCATTTTCAACAACATTGGGACAGGTAAGATGATCAACATAACTTTGACTCTTAAGCCATAATTTAATATTTGAGGCCCAAGTCTCATAATTGGTTTCATCTAATTTGTCAATGGAGAGATGAACATTGACATAATTAGAATAAATAGACGGATCCGACATAATGACAACGGAAGAAGCCATAGAGGCAGCGAAAGCTAAAGAGGGAATGGAAGAAGCCATAGATTATAAGGACAAATTTAGTCACCGGTTAATGGGCAGCAACAACAATGATGAAGGCTCTGACAGCATCTCCGGCGGTGGTTCCAACGACAAATCCGGTGGCGGCTCCGGTGAGGCGGTGGGACGATGATTGGAAAATTCCAATGAACAATGGTTCACCAATAAAAATTGAACCCTATACCATATTAAAGGAAAAGAAAGAATAGGGTAAATCCATTACATAAATAGGGTTATGTTTATATAGGAAAAGAAACATATGGGCTAAACTCATTACATAAATAGAAATATCTAACAATATCTATAATATCTCATAATATCTAATTATATATAATAATATCTAACAATTATTATACTATTTCTTTCATTTTTAATTGGATTCACTTCAATACTAGTTGCACAACAAACTTAACCGACATACAACATATTTTTAGTGATGATGCTTGTATTATCATAAATTTCATCAAGGAACATGTCCCAATAAAGTTGTCACTAAAGATTTCTATAACACACCAACACATCCATATAAGAGACCTTCTTACACATTCATCAAAATATTGAGGTGATTCGTGCACAACAAGAGGGGTTTCGTACTAGAAGAAGGAGCTTAGAGCTTGTTTAGAAGCTAAATGTGTTCAAACAGAGCCTAAAACCAAGATAGTAGCAGACACAAAAGCTAAATATAAAGTTGATACTGAGTAAATGTTAAGGAAAACACTAATGTAAAGGTCTTTCTAGAGGTGTTGTTGAGGCTAGACATGCTTATCATACTACATTCTTAACTTTGTCTTTTGACTCACAAGGTAGCCAACCCATGTCACCTTTGCTGTTGCACGTCAATCTCACAATTTGTAATAATTATCATGGTCCAATCCATGTTCAATGATTTTGAGGAACACTAATTTCAAAAGATGACTCAAGTGGCATCTTTCTTGTAGAGTAAATGCATAAGAATACGTTACAATTACTAAATCAAGGGTCTATACCAACATTTCTACTTATCATACTAAATTCACCCACCCAATTTGTATTATGTATTGTCCAATTCAAAATGTAAATTTTGTATTCCAAATTCTATAATTCAAAATGGAAAATTTTGTATTCAAAATTATTGAATTCATAATTAAAAAATTATATTTCAAATTAAAAATTCAAAATATGCCACAATAAATTATGGATTTCCATCAAGAATTTGCCAATTTGTTCCCATTTGATCCAATTTAGAGACAAGCAAACACCAATCTTAATCTTATTTTAGTATATCTAATTGAACACGGTACTACATTCAATAAAGATAGACTTGGAAGACGTGCATTTACCTCAGATTCTAACATAACTGTTTTATGATAGAGTGGAGAGATACGTAGCCATTAATGGTCAAACACAACAAAAAAATGTGTTGGTTCATGGTGTGATCACAGAGTTTACACCTAATCTAATCATCACCCGTATGTTATTTCAATTTTTATGTCTATACACATGAATTTCACTGCCACTTCCATGTTACAATCTTCGTACATTAAAAAAACTCCCCCATCGTGGGAGACATGCAGTCATATTTTCAAACTTGCGGAAACAACCAAAGTTTTGCTTATACAAAACCAAGTTCCTAATAAGTTCTAACGTGCGAACATACTTTTGAGATCAATGAAATCCATTTTCTTTATTCCCTGATGAACTAATCAAACGTGATCCAATCACAGCATAAAACTATATCAATCCATTTATGCAAGGATATGCAACAATAAAATGAAACTTGTCTCTGTATAGAAGCCTCCAACATATCCATATGTTAAACTGAATGTGGATGAGTTATCAACCTGAATCTGATGTTGAGTATTGGTGGGGTGCTTCAATGGATCATTGGTTTTTCCAAGACATTGGTAGCAGGAAATCATGCGGTGGCCGAAATATTAGAAATTCTGCATGGACTTCAAATTTGTTGGCAACATGGTTTCAGAGCTATTGATTGTAAATGTGATCATTTTCATGTAGTCAACATGCAGAAAGATGCGTATAAAATTTTCATTTCTGTTGGGTTAAGTGAGGAGTACCTCGTGATCTACATTCTAAATATTAATTAAATAGTCTACAGCTAATGAAAGCATATGAATTACTAAAGCGGCAATGGTCATGTAATATTGAACATGCGTGGAGGGATGCAAATTCAGTGGCTTATATGTTTGGTCTCTGGTGTAACAGACAGATACATTGGACAAAGTGTCAAAAGGTAAGTTTGTTCTCCAAACTTGAGTGAGAAACACCTCTAACTCAAAAGCAAATAGAAAATTGTTGGAAAATAAAGAAAGTTTAACTTTGCAATAACATGTTGTAAAATCATATCAACTTGTGCACACTTCTAGCTAAACATGCAGTGGAGAGATTGCAAGGGATGAGTTGAGGTGAAACAAAATTGTGATTTTAATACTTTCAGTGAATGAAAAAGAAACGGCAACATGTTCGAATATTTCTAAAACATTTTACAAATACAACACCCCCTTTTACCCTAATCACAATGCCAACCACGTATTAAGCCCCAAAATCAATAAGCTCACATTATATACTAAAAGCAACAACAAATAAGAACAAGGTCAACTGTACAAGACAACAGGTCTCAATATACCCTTTTGTCCAGAATTAATCTGCCACTATAAAGGGTATTATGGTAAACAAATAAACAATGACGAATTACTTCACTTTTTTTTCTCGACCAGTTCATTCACCAAATCTACATCTACAGCCACCATTCTTTAATTTCAGACTGCTACAATCATTTGCCTTCACGGTTCACTGATATCTCAGGGTAGTTGCCAGCAGCAAAGTTCACTTTTACTTCAGTCTAAACCAAAGTCCTAAACTGTTGCAGCAGTTTTCTTCACATTCTTCTCATCTTCAACATCCTGAAAAATTTATAACATAATATATCAAAATCATCTTATCAAGAGAAGCTGAATGCACCAAAAAATTTCTGTAATGCCGAGAGAGGACAAATATGCAATTATAATCTTACATTTCTTCATTTTATTTAAACTACTGCATGTGTGAGTGCACTTCATTTTTACACGCAAATATTCCAAATTAAATTATTCTTATTTATTTTGTAATTTATTTTCACAGACATGGGGAATGTTCAGTTTGTGTTCCCAAACAATATTAAGCCGTCTAGAGTATATTAAATAAAAAAGAAAAACATAAACCATGGGGGATGCAGGTAAAAAAGCACTTACAGAATTGCCAATCTTGTCAAAATCATCATCAAAACTTCCCTCACCATCATCTGAAAGACGGAAATGATAATCATTATGAACATAGACAGAATGGCAAGTTCATAGAAGATCATGACATAATTCTTAGTTATCCACCCATTATTTTTCAAAATGAAGTTAATTTCTCAAGAATCTTGAAAATGATAATTGGAATGGTTCATGCTTTTGCCCATTAGCACATATAAGTTCCAACATAATGTGCAAAATTTTAAGGACCCTGGTCCGAATGATGCAAATTTTAAAGAGTGAATGCTTTCTGTAACAAAGTCTGAACAAACTGAGTAAAATACCTGGACCGTCATCACTGTCTTCAAGATCTCCAAGAAGAAATGTATCCAAGTCTTGTTCATGAGAGGGTGACTTAGAAGATCTACTCGTCACATTCTTACCTGTTGCTTCTTCCTTTCCAGTTCCTCCGGTAACAGCAGTTTGTTCTACCTTAGTATTATCCTCATTCTGCTCTGCTGCTGCTCTAAGCTGAACCTCCTCCATATATTGCTTCTCATACCTGATTGTAACAATATAATTATTGAGCGGGGCTTACTTAAAGTATTAGACACTGCATTCAACATAAAAAGCCACAAGAGCAGTAAGAATTCTGGCAAAATATTAGAATATCATCACTTTTTTTGGTTTCTAAAGCTTTACTTCTGAATTCATCTTATGCTCTACTACATTGAATTATCTGCTACATTCAAAGTTCTTCCACATGCATGATAGAAGCATGCTGAGCTAAGCTTCCTAGTACATGAATAAAAATGGAAGTCTATATTTACTAAAACTCCAACATTAGAATGGGCTAAAAGCTCAGCTTCAATTAACTTCATGGAGCCATGAGGCAAAAGTCACAAAACTATGAACTAAATTCCATGAAAACAAGTAATACACTGGAATTGAAATGTATATTTAAAACATCTACACGTGAAGGGGAAATAACAAAAAAATGTTCCAAAAACGATAATACGTAGCTATAGAGGCTTTGATTGATTGTGACACGAAAAAGTTCTATGCTGCACATTCTCTAGTTACCGATGCCTCTCCACTCCCTATAATGCTAGTATAGTGTGTTCGTTGGATAACATTAGCATCAAATGTGTTGCTTTTGAGAAGTAAATAATTTGCACTGCTTAGCTGAATTAGCCTCAGTGGTAGTTTGTTTGATTCCGAGCAAAATATTAGCAAATGTTTCAAGTGATTTTGTTCAAGTGATAAAACCACATGCCTAGCAATACCTAGCTTTACATGAACTTATCATCCTGGTTCTCAGCTAGAAAATCTCCAACAGATTATGAATATCTGGAGTCTTCTAAGATCTAGGTTCTCAGAAGACTCTAATGTTTAAACTGCCAGAGCAAGATAGCATATGGTGGGATAACCACCATTAAGAACTTTAAATATAACTTTAACAATTTATATTACATATATACACAATGCTCATAATTTTAAGTCAAACACTGAAGTTAATAACAGCAAAATAAAAGGAAAGTTAGAAAGTATACCAAGATAGGTAAGGTTATCTATCTGAACACAACAATGAAAGATAGGAAATAAGCAAGACATGATGTAAAATAAACAATAAAGCAGAACATAGATCACGCTGTCACGAGAGCAGAACAGAACCCAGAGGTTGTGATCAGAGTAGAGACCACCTAACAATGTACCATAGATCAACAGGTTGAGCCTGGAAGATTCTGAAGGATGCAGGAAATGATGTGGAGAAAGTGGGTCTTCATTGGAGAGAATGCTGGTGTGTATTCAGTGAAAATAGGGTTCCAGTTCAGATAAATGAAGAAGGAAGGGGGCAAAATCTCAGGATTTCCACCCTAATGTAGAGCAAAATGATGTTTTTAATGGGCCAAAATTGTGTTTTCAGACACGGACAAGATGACCACTATTTGCCATGAACATAGGGAGCGGGTGCAATGCAATGGCACTATAGCAGCTTTATTGCATGTAATTAACTCCTCTGGTCTTTCATGAACGTTTAGCATTTAAAATTCCCAGGAATTGATTTTAAAGTTCTCAGGAATAGCCTAACAAGTTTTTAGGTCTCAGACTCTCAGCATATTGTTCTTATTACATAGGACTGAGATAATTCTTGAAATTCCCTTACTATGTAAAACAGTCTTTTATTAAATGGAAGTGATAGAAAAATAGAACAAAAAAGAGCCAGATGATTACCATATCCAAACTACTTCAAATTCACTCTACTTTCATTCTATCATTTAGAAAAGAAGTTTGAGATTATAAGAAAAATATGGGAGAAATAAACAGCAAGAAATTATATATATACATATATATATATATATATATATATATATATAGAGAGAGAGAGAGAGAGAGAGAGAGAAAGAGAGTTGAAATGAGTGTTTTATGATTTCAGGGCTCGGGAGAGATGAGAGATATGAAACTCATGAATGAATGCAGTGGAAGCTGAAGGTGAATGTTGCAGCAATTGCTGATGCTGAAGGTGAACCATGTGAAGCTAATGGTGAACAAAAGAGATGGCTATTTTGTATTTTTTGCATGATATTGCTCCTGTCTTGAAAATAAAAAATGTCAAACCCCTTTTTGGGAATGAGAAAGGACCAAAACACGGGCATGTCACTGTTCCTTGAACTAATTGATTTCTAGGAATATTAAAAGAAGGGAACTTGAACAAATCATGGAACTATTTCATTCTCACCTTCAGATTAAAAGGATATCACTCTCAATTCCAAGGGTTTCCCACAAAGGTCTACTAATCTGAATGCATCCACTTTAACTTAATATCCTCCTATTTATATATATGATGAACCTGCTCTATGATATCCCTCTAATTAGTAACTACTATAAATTCTCTTTTTATTATATCTTAACAATTTCTCACCACTTGTGTCTGTGCATATAAATTATTCAACTTGTGTCTATAAACTTCCATATGATAACCATCCTGAAATAAAAAATTTGTGGTGGGCTGCTCTGTGTGCTATCTAAGATTAGTCTTGGATGGTAATCAACAGAATTAACTTACTCATTACCCAAATACAGTCATCTTATTTTTTTCCACGCCTTTTCCTTGAGTACCTTTATTAAGTAAAATTTAGTAGCATTACAAAAAGAAGCCTTAGCTAGTTTGATCTATAGCCTATATACATTAAGATCTTTATCATTTGGAAGACACATGTGCAACCAGATTGAAACCCTACATGAGTATTGAAAAATCTAACATAGTATGTGAATTATTAATGTTACTTACGGAGCCACATGAGTATTGACAAGTGTGAAATATATCCTCCAAAAGTGTCTTTCTTTCATGGTGCGTGGACATAGTTCATATCTCAATCGTGAAATTTCCTGCCATAGTGTAATAAAAATACATAAACAATAATAAAATAGCAAGTTTGTGATAACTAGCATTTTCAAACATGTTTTTCAGTCCTTGCATTATAATACCATAACTGGTTGGTGGTAAATGATAACACATTATTGCAAATAAAGAGGTAGCTGATCCTTTTAATGAATTGGCTTGATCACAACCAAATATCACAGAAATAAAGCTCAATTAATCATCCAATGGTAACATGGCAAAAGACACAATGGACAAGTTTCCCTATACTAGTACTCGTAGGGACCAAATGGAAATGCTTGCCAGCAAAGCACCACCACCAATACTAAGGCTAGCAATGAACCAAAGTAACTTGAAATTAGTTTGAGACAATTTGACATTAATTTATTGAATTTGGTTCGTGAACCAAAAGTGTTTAACTTGACCTACACACACACATATATATTAAAATATGTATAATTAAGTTCATAATATTTCTGTGTGAATATATAAATAAAATATGTAACGGTTTGCTTTGACTGTTAAGAAGAGTAAATAACTCATAATCATAATTTTATATCAAAAAAAGTCAAAATACTTTATAATATTAATATGACTCAAGCTAAAGATTTGAATTGTGAGTTTGAATTAAGTTTGAGCTAAAAAAGAGGTTCATATCAAACAGTTGAGCTGAATCAATTCTTATCAAGTCGAGCTAAACCATGTTTGCCTAGCTTCATTTTTAGCCCTAACACTACAAAAATCAATAAATAAATGCTCAATTAACCATTTAGTTCCTACAATTGCACATAGTTTTTCGTCTAAGTCCCTCCTACCTACACATAAAAATCCTACATTTTAGTCCCTATTTAAGCATATCTTTTGGTCCTTACACTTGACAAAACTGTGTTGTAGTCCCTGTACCTAGAAACTCAATATTTTCTCAGGCTTTGTACTTTTATGGACAATTTATGAGATTGTATATAGGATACAATGAGTTTAACTTTATCAATGTTTTGATTGTTTCTGTAAAGAAGAGAGGGGAAGAGAAACAAAGTAGAAGATGAGCGTAAGAGGAAATAAAAACAACAAACAGGGGGGAAGGCTTCATTGCCGAAAGTTACCTTTGACAGTGGTTCATAAAGGAACCAACTTCGTTTTCAAATTTTTGTTTATCTAAGAACCATCATTTTTTTTCGGGAAATTATATGTGTAGGGACCAGAGCAAAAAGTGTGCACAAGTGTAAAGACTAAATGGCTTGTTAAACCATAAATAAATAATGAAAAAACATGATGTAAAGGTAATCAGCAAAATGACCAGGGAAATACATTGAATCATTCACCTCTCAAACTCAATCATGCATCCTTATTTTTTTCCTGGAAAAAGAAAGTTTAGACTGCAAGACTCACACTTTCACCTGCCTTTAGCAGCTTTCAAAAGTAAACATGTGAAGAGGAATGCATTACAAAGAAATCACAAAGACACACTACTATTTAAAAAATGTACATTTTCCCTTGCCTTTGCCACATTAGCAAAACAAACATCTGAAATTAGATGCTCTACAAAGCAATCACATTAACACGCTATTATTAAAAGAGGAGTCTTCTATCTAGTCCCCCTGTCCATCTTTTTAGTTCAAAAGGAATAACAATCACAATAACCAAAGCCTAATAACAAACATGAATGAAGCCAATAGATACACTGATTGTGTTGTCACTAACCTCCTACGATAAGTTCATTAACTTTTATGATAACTGCCTTCGAAGTCATATCGAAAGTGATTTCTGATTGATTCATCGTTGGACTCACACATTGGTAATTCATGTCTATTAAACTCAACAAACGTGCACTAAAACAAAAATTACACCATGCAATTTCCCCACACAAGGGCTCCAATATCAAACAAATATTTAAAATTATAAAAAAAGAAAGAAAGTGAATTTACCTTAACAGTAGTTAAAACGAGAGTGGCATGCTTCTCCTGAAACTCATTGAGATCCTTCCGAACATTAGATCCCGCAGTGGCCGCATCAGAGCCCTCAGATTCATCTACATTTTCAACCTCACTCACTCACACCTTTCAAAAACATAAAAAAAATATATATCCGCAAATTGGTATCTAAAATTACCGGAGCTGAGAGGAAAGTTCTGGAAGGTCGTGGAAGTGAGGCCCTTAACGAAGGATCTGAGGTCGTCGGAGACCCCGAACTTCTCAAAGTCCTCCGGCGTCGCAGCGGTCGGAGAGGAGGCGGCGGCGGTGGCGGCAGAGGCAATGGCGGCGAATTGCGGAGGGATGGTGATGGTGTCGGAGAAGGACTTGATCTGGTCGGCCTGGCGGAGGGCGGCAGATTTAAGGATGTCGGCCTTCTTGGAGGCTTCAGCGGCGAGTTCTTTGGATTTCTTGGCGGTTTCGGAGACGAGATCGGCGATCCGAGAGGAGGAAGGCGTGAGAGTTTGAGACTTTTTCGCGGCCTCTTCGGCGAAGGTCTTGGCGCGCTTCCACAGGTCCTCCATTGGTCTCTCGGTGAAGAGAGAAAGAAATTGAAAAGGGAAAAGAGAAGAGAAGAGAAGAGAAGAGAAGAAAAGGAAGAAGATGAAGAAGAAAAACGAAGACTGGGAGAAGAAGATTGGAGGATCTGTTTGACGTGGAAACGACAACGTATGGTAACAGGAGAGGACTGAGCTGCATGGACATTTTTATGTTTACATTTTCGCTATTTATTATTATTCACTCGTTTACTTTCTCAACTTAAATACATTAAATTTTTAATTTATATATACCCTCTACAAATATTTTAATACAAAGATTATGGAACCTATATGTATAAACTTTTCTACACATATTTTTAAAAATAATAAATTTCTATCTAAGAATTACTTACGTTTTCCTTTCTTGTTAGCTTAAAAATTTAGTTTACATTTTTAAAGAGTCAAATTTATTACTTTTGTTAATTTAAGAAATATTTTTCATGATTGCATATAAACTCTTGAAATTCTTTAAATTAAAATTTGAATTCTAAATATTTTCAATGGTTACAAATTGGTCTTTAATTACTTTTTATTATATGCAACTTAGTCCTTGAATATTTTTAATAATTATAATTTAGTCTCTAATCAAATTTTAATAATTACAATTAGATTGCTGATTAACTAATTAATAAGAACTTGAGCTTCAATGTAACACCTTATTTTTTTATGTACATAATATAGAAACTAATATTAGTTATTACTGAAGTTTGACTTTTTTTTTCTTGATTTAATATTTTAGTTTATATCCTTTAAAAGCGAAATTGAGTACTTTTAATTAACTCTATAAATATTTTTTCATAATTGCATATAAACCCCTAAATATTTTTAAAATTAAAATTTGACTCTTAATATATTTCAGTACTTGTAAATTGGTTCTTAATTATTTTTTATTATGTACAACTTAGTCCTTGAATATTTTTAATAATTGTAGTTTAGTCCTCAATCAATTTTTAATAATTGCAATTAGGTCCTTAGTTAATTACTTAAGTTATTTTTTTAAACACTTTAAAACTGTAATGAAAAATAGAACTATTAAATTTACGATAAACTTTGTTTTATATTTGATTTCTAGTATGAATTTAATTAATACTAATATCTAAACGAAAATTCTTACTAATCTTGGATTTTGTTAGTAATTTTGTTATAAAATATATTGCTAATAAGATGTATAGAAAATTTTTATTTTAAAATTTTAGAAAAATGAGAATTGACAAAGTATTTTTTCTTGTCTTTTTATTCTTTGAGTCATTTAAAATTGGAGTATTCTTCTAAACTCACCACCAAGGATCCTTCCTTGGAAATGAGAACCTTAAGTGTTGAGTTTCATACTTGAAACTTGAGAATAGTTTTTCAAATTTGCATAGTTCTTTCTTTCACTACCTTGATGAACCTTGGAATGCCTTCCTCAATGATGACCTGACCTTGAGTCTGAATCTTCTTAGGTTTCTATCAAACTTTTTTTGCTAAAACTTTGACTTTATCTTTAACTTTGGACACTCAGTCCACATATGCCTCAACTTCTTACAACAGATGATGTCATAAGAAACTTCATCATTTCTTTAACGAAAACCTTTTGTTTTCTTATCCTCTTCATTAAGCATCCGCTTAAACTTTAGGGACATAAGAGATATTTTCTTATTGGTTGTGTTGTTAGACTCAACCTTATATATCTAAACTTTTTTTTCCTCTAAGGCTTTGAGAGCTCTAGTTTTTTTTCTTCTAATTGGAGTAGACTTGACCTTTGCTTTAAGACCTATGTTTGATTAGGTTTAAGCTTTTTTTTGACTTCTGTCTTGGAAATGCACCTCATTCACTCTCAAAATTCCAAGAAGCTCATCCCATGTCAGCTTTGTCTTGGGTTCCAAGATCTTAAGTATGTTATCCAACAACTTTAGATTTATTTGAGCCTTATAGCCTATTTAGAAGAACTTGCATTCTTCCAAACATGTCATCCAAACTTTCACCTTCCTTTATGGTGAAAGATTCGTATTGATGTGTAAGGTTTGTAGCTTTTCTAAGATTGACATCTTCATTTGCCTCATAGTTGATAATCAAGGAGTCATAAATCTCCTTGGCAGTCTTCAACATGCGAACATTCTTATAGTCATTTTTAGATAAGGCACAAATGAGAGTGTATCTTTTCCTTATTACATCTAGCTGAACTTTTCTTCTTCCTAGCCTTCCTTTAGGGATGAGATCTCAATATCACCACTGATATTAATCTACCTTATGATAATGTGTGAACCTCACGTACATCTTCATCTTGCCTTTCCAATAAGAAAAATATTCTCTTAGAAAGGTCTGGACAGGGAATCTCCTTTTGCAATATGATTCCATTCATGTTGTAGGATCTTTTCCTCCAATCACGATAAGGGTTAACATGAACTCTGATACCAATTATGAAGACCATGTAAAACATAAGGATGGATGAATATCATGTGTTTAAAAAGCTTTTTTATTTTCTACAAATATTGTCCAATAATACTCAATCCGACTATAGTTTTGTACTTAACAAATGATTTGTCAAAACCTTTCCAAAAACTAAGTTTGAATGAAAACTTGTCCTTCTTTATATTAGAACAAATGCAATAACATGCAATATCAACAAGATATAAAGTAAATAAATTACTAAAGATATTTTTATATTGGTTCGTGTGATAACACACGATAATCATAACTAAAAAGTATGGATACTATTAGCTAATAGATAATCATAACTAATATTAATATAATATTATAAATAATATTAATAATATTAATATGAATAATATGAATATTAATAATATTGATGATATTAATAATATTAATAGTACTAATGATATTAATAGTATTGATAATATTAATAATATGATTTATTATTAATAATGTTATTTATAATATTATTTATTAATATTAAATTCTATTTATAATATTATTAATAATGTTATTATAATAATTAATACTGTTATTAATTTGAACGAAATTAAATATATGAATAATCTATTTTTATATATAAAGAGGATTCTCTATTATAATCGCTTTTTGGTGTATACAAATTTTTTCTGATTCTACCCTTATTTAATATATTTCATTTTATTAATACAATGGAGTATTTTGTCATTTCATATGAATTACTTAAAAAAAATTAATTTTTAAATTAATATTAATGTACAGTTTTTATATGACTTTTCCACTCTTCCCTTAACTCCTTATTTTAAGGCAACAACAGAAAAAAAAAAAAAAAAAAAAAAAAAAAAAAAAAAAAAAAAAAAAAAAAAAAAAAAAAAAAAAAAAAAAAAAAAAAAAAAAAAAAAAAAA
>Ga0123342_1007689_pt1 | contig 14098 bp, 4 predicted proteins | sample Turbeawhitnodule_FD_89960 | JGI IMG/M metagenome (GOLD analysis project Ga0123342, IMG submission 89960) | Root nodule microbial communities of legume samples collected from Mexico - Turtle bean Mexico white nodule | ecosystem: Host-associated > Plants > Roots > Nodule | place: Mexico: Nepantla...
ATATATTTTTTATTAATATAAAAAAAAAAATAAAATATTTTTTATTAAATTTTTTATATATATATATATATATATATATATATATATATATATATATATATATATATATATATATATATGTATGTATGTACCTTGTTTGACCATGCAATAAAGGAGTGGATCACAAGACCCAAAGCTCATTTCTTGAAGTTTGAAAGTGTCAGAAGAGAAGGCTCTTTCTTCCATTCTGATATAATGTGTGGTGTAGACTTTATCATCTCATCTCATGTACCATTATGCACTTCATATTCATTTTACCTCTTTTCTTCAATCTTCTTCAAAAGATGCCAAAATCATTGTACTCCTGCTTTTTCAATCTTACAACCAAATCATACAAAAATATTTTTATTTTGATTGTTTGCAACCAAGTACTCTCACATCTTTTAGTGTCGTATCAGCACCACAATAGATTAGATCAGCATCAAACAACACCATAAGATGCTAACTCAACCATCAACATCTTAATTGCCACCACTTTCTTTTTCCTCTTTATTCATTTAACAAGCTTGTCTCTTTCGATTTAACTACTTTTAATTATCAATGAGAACATTAATATTGCACAGTTGAAAGCAGAGAGATGAATTCCTTGTGCATGTTTAGAGAGAGGTGTGAATAAAAATAAATAAGCCTTTTAATTATTTTTTATGAGATCAGTATAAAATTAAAAATCATATTAGGATTATTATACTATTTTTACATAAATCCGAAGTGGATTGATTAGTCCGACCCAAGAAGTAAATTGGGTTAATCACTAGATCATTTTAAATTCATGAAAAATATGTTATGTGTGTGATAAGATTTACAATTAGAAGAGAAAAAAAAATGAAATATAATTTATGATGAGATAGGAAAATATAGAAAAAAAAATGTCTTACAAATCATATTGGGTTACGTAAATTGAGCTTGATAAAACTTAGATCCAACAGCATGTAATATTTGTCTTATGTTTTTATTATATTCCCATATACTAAACCCTAAATCCACAATGCTTTGACTTCATCTAGTTTTCACTTTTTCCTCCATTCTTTCAATATTTTTAAGAAATAATTATATAATTTTTCCTTTGAATTTGTGTGTCCTATTTACTAATATGTATCTTTTTTTATATAACCTTCTCTCTTTACATTGACAACTTTAATCATGTTATCCACTACACAACACATCTTTTACATACTTTCTTTCTCTGAATGATTCTCAGCCTACTATTACCAAATAATAATAATAATAAACATTCTCATCCCATTCCATTTAGATTTTGTTTGTGCACTTCCATAATTGCTTCTTTAACCTCATAAAACTATATCCCATATTATATTATATTTCAAAACAAGTAATCCGAGATGTTTGCAAATTGAGCAACTCAAAGTTTTTAAAATATATTCTAAATTATATAAATACATAATAGATATATTCAAAATTTTATTATCTAAAACTATATAGTAGAGAATTACGTAATTCTATTTCAAATTAGACAAACCAAAATGTTATGCCAAATTACCTAATTAGATTGTGTAATCTTATTACAAATACACAATCTAGAATATTTTTCCAAATTACATAATCTTATTCTCTTTTACACAATTCAAAATTATATTCTACATTCCGTAATATGAACGTTACCATTTACAAAACCTGACCCAAATATATTATAAATCTGGCCCAAATATTATAACAGCACATAATTATATTAGGTTATTTCTCCTTTGCACAGATCAATTCTGATTTGCACCCATATTGTTTTAAAATCTCAAATTGTTCTTGTTACCTTTTTCAGATTTTCGCATCTGGAATGAGAAAAAAAAGTTATAAATTCTTCCTGTATTACTGATGGTCATATTCAGAAAGCTCATCTCAATTCTGAATTTGCATATCTGGAATTGCTTTATTTGTGTTACAGATATGGATATCCAGAAGATTAAGAGTAAAATAGACATTTTTCTGTGCAGGGGTGCATATCACAATTGATATGGTGCATGGAGAATTAGCCTTATATTATATACTATGGGAGTGAGAGAAGAAAGTATGAGATGAATTTAGGAGTAGAACAGAGCAAGACCCTAGCAGAGCATATGAAGCCCATTCAACTGCGTAGGGCTAGAATTGGTTTTGTAAATTAATCTTACAGATAAAACGACTATAAAAATTGGTTGACTTGAATTTTAGTAAGTTATCTTTCTTATCTGCTTTCCCTTGAAACACTACAAATTACAGTTAAATAAATGGACTTATTATCACGGGATAATAGTAAAATATATAAACAAGGATTATTCACATAAGCATTTCTGTATGGAGTAACAAAAATATTATAGAACTTTAACAATCCTAACCATCCACAAGACGGTAATGCAAACAAAATTGGTAGGTAATGTATTTTCCTTGTAAGTCCACCCGAAAGGAATCATCAGAGCCTCTTGAGATGCTGAGTTTTGGAACTGTAGTTCTCTTCAATATGTGTTTTGGAACTGTAGTTCTCTTCAATATGTCGGGTAAGAAGAGAGATTCCATAATGTGAGCCACTCGAGGCAGCATAATAGGATGTTACAGTGAGTTGAGTGAACTTTGGAAGCACATAACCTAAAAATTCCACATGTATCCACATTACTATAAGGTATTTAAAGCATATAGTATCATCGCCACAATAAACTACAAGACTTAATATTAATACACCTCTAAGTGATTTTTCTTATGAAAAGTGTATGGCATACCACATGGCAAATAACATATGCTAGTGTAAACATCAGTTCAAACCTATAAGCAATATTGATAAAAGAGTCTGCATTTCAAGTATCAATTACCAAATATTACATCTTAATACTAAAGTAGTCAACTGAAACAAATAAAGTTGCAATTGCAGAAAAGCAATGCCATTTAGGGACACCAACTTCTGCAAAGCTCCACTCGAGTCACCTAATGGGGTTGCCAGAAGTTGTGGCATGAATTGTCATATGACCTAAACACAGCATTACAACCACAATGATTCCTCAAAATTGGAATCTATTATGTCTTTTTCATTTCTTTTTAAACAAAATCCCTTTTCTACCCTCTCTGAAGCTGGCAAGATTTCTATTTTGCTTTTGCATATGCTAAGGAAGTTTCTACTATGTCCTCACTTAAACCTATTTTCCACCAACCCATTAATTTTTTAAATTTTAGGTAACTCCGTTTTGTTCTCCAAACAGTCAGGTGTGCATATGCGGTCAATTGGTCATGACTGCAGGTTGCAAGATGGCAAGGGCTGAACTTGTTAGGAACTTGTGATACTGGACAGAAAAGCAAAATACTAGGGAAAACGCCAAGAACTGAAAGAGAACTCCCCAGTATTATTGTTAGCTTCAATGAAATATACGTAAACGACTTTGGAGATGAAGCTCTGTCCCCCCTCACCACAGTAGTATTGCAAAATTCAAATGGACCTCTCCCTCTCAAACCCACCTGACACTACCCCTAATAGCACAACAAACTGTTTAACAACCAGCCAGCTCTGCTCAGCCTAACATTTCTTGATTCTCCGCTAGATTTCCCTTCTTCACTCCTCTGGTAAACCCTCCAAACTTCAGGCCGCATATCATTAACTCTCCTTCAAATTCATGGTCCCTATCACAGCCCTCCTCTTGAAGAATTTCCTTGTCCTCAAGGCAAAATGTGGCAACTAAGTAATCAATAGATTTTCCCTTCCATTTCACTAATCACTGGTGTACAATCTCTCCATGCTTGAGGTTGTAAATTCTCACTTTCGTCTCTAAAAATTGTTAGGGTTACTTACAGTACTCCCTAAGATTTATAAATTACGGCATTAGTCCTTGATATTCAAAACTGAAATATCATTCATCCCTGACATCAGTTCACATCAAGTTTGAACGATGGAGCAATGCCTAACAAGTAAAGAGACATACCTGAGGTCAATGGTGAACCTTCAACCAATTTTTATTTGTAAACTTCCAATGCTCATCAGGCTGCAGCCCAGTCAAACAAAAGTTTATATACTATTATGGCAAGTGGGATGACCTGGATGAACTTCAATGTTTTGATAAATTGTTCAATAGACCCCTCTTTGCCTCAAGTCAAAAAACTCTTCGAAAGGATTTTTGAATTCTCTAATGTATCAAGCTACTAAAAGCTCTCTTGAATTTTCCCCGTGTAGGATGATAGAGATCGGAAGGAATAAGGTAAGAGATTGAATCTTACTACAGGAAGACAAACTCCCTGTTCCACACTCCAGCAGAGAAATACTACTCACCCTAGTGGCCCACACTATCCACATCTGTTCCTCATTAACCATCCAGTCCCTCACTTCCTCACAACTTGAGCATCACTAACTACCATCTCACTTACCCTTTTCTTTCTTCTAGAATATACTTTCCAATTGGCTGGACTTTTTTGGCTTAAACTGGAAATGTGATCCACTTCCCTGTTGGGCTCAATGGCCTTATCATTAGAAGATCCTATTTGCCAGAAAAGGTTATACCAGTGGATTGTTGACCCTTACATGCTTAGCTTAAGCAACTAATCCTTAATGAACATCCAGGTATTTTGGACTTCGAAATAAACTTCAACTCGACTTATCCATCCAACAGGTTATAGGGAGCTTCTCCTTTCTAATGGATATACAATACTCCTCCATATGGTGTACCTTGCATCCCAACTAAGAAGGAACACACCTACCGTTAATTTCCAGCTGTGGAAACCCCAGTATTTACTTTTCAGTGAAATATATAATTTAAACCTAACTTAAACCAACAAAACCAGTTTATAAAATGAGGATTATCTCCACTTACATACTATATTTTGGCATTATTTCAAGTTGAAGTGGAACTTTGGCTTTTCTCCCAATTCAGATGATTATAGGTAGTAAAAAATATCGTCTCTTTTGTTACTAAAACTAATGTCTTTGGTATTATCAGTTACACCTTTAACTTCAGATGCGAGTAATGAGCTTTTCATGCATTTTCAATTATAGTTAGATGATACGTTAGTTGTGATTGTAAGGCTATTTTTCCTATTTCAGTCATCATACATGCATCTATATTTGTTTGAATATTATTTCGTATACTGGGATCTTGTATTCCATGTTACTAGCACACATACTTGTGTCCTATACCCAAGGTAGTATCCTGAGATTTACAACACAGATTCAATTAAACCAATAGGAAAAGGCAAAAATAAATGGGGTATAACGTATCATTTCATGCTTCCTTTTATGTTAAAGCCAATACCGGGCAACAGTTGTCAAATACTCAGCTATGACTCTGTGAGCACTATTAGAAATATAAGGAACCAAATTTAAGCCTAAGATGTAGGCATGTGCAGAAGTTACCTCCAAATGCAGCACTTAAGCCAGAGAATATCAACAATGGAGGAATCTGTGAACAAATCATCAAATAAATAAGTTAACTATACAATAAAACCCAACTCGATGGTACATGACGGCATCTAATATGCTAAGTATAAAAGGAAAACGTAAATAAGTTGAAACCAACTTCTATACAAAGTTTATTCAAAGCATCAACAAAGCATAAAGCCAAGTAATTTTAATTTGCAAAGCAAACTCAAAAGTCAATCAAGGTCTACATACCCCGACTACAAAAGGAAGCCACTTCGGTCCCTTCAGACCCTTTTGAAGATATGGTAAACCTACAACCAAAGATAATTAGCAATATCCTCAACAAAGAAGGAACGTGAATTTTAATTTTAATCCATAAGCAGCACAGAGGATTTAACATCGTCTCTAGATTTTATAATACAACAACGACGACAAAGCCTTATCCCACAGCGTGAGCGCGGCTACATATGCATCCAACGACAGAGTTTGGCTCGATTACAAACCAAAATTTCAAAAATATTAAAATGTCCAATTAAAATATAATTCCTAACTAAAAAATAAATAGTTAAGACATTAGATACCAAATTTAATTTAATCTCCTATGGTTTACCGCAAAGAAGAAAACAGATAATTAAACTTACCTGTATTCAAACTATGAACTGCACTAAGCATACCACCAATCCCCGAGCCAGCCTATTCAACGGCAAACACAAAGACAATAAGCATCAAGAAAGAACACTCATAAAACAAACGTAAAGTCAGAATTCGAACCTTGAATTCAAAAAACAAAAATCGCAATTCTTCATTAACCTCAAAGGCATTAGAATATTAAAATCAATAGCAATGATACGATAACCTCAAAGCGGACCCAATTGGGAAGAGAGGAACTTACGACAGCAGTGGCGTCGTGCAAGACGGGAGTGATGGTCCACTCGCCCCTTTCCTGATCGCAAAACAAAGACAATTTGGTTGAGTCAATTCATCGAACACCTTAAGCGCAGTTAGAAACAAGGACGTTGAGAAAAAAGAGAGTGAGAAAAATACTAACGGAATTAGGGTTGAGGAGAGAGAGACAGCGCGGGCATCGAGGGGAACCGAGGCCAGGGTTGAGGGTGGGATCGTGGTCCAGATTCCCTGTTCTTAGCTTCTCTTCGTAGACCTCTCGAGTACCCATTCTTCTCTCTCTGCGTGCTACTTCGATCTGTGTTAGTCACTGAAAAGGTTTAGAAAGAAGAAGAAGAAGAATGAAAATTCGCATTTTACTGTATTTAAAATCTATTTATATTTTTTTTATGATGTGTTTATCTTTTAGATCATATTTTTATTTTATGAGATACACATAAAAAGATGTTATAACAATATTTGAATAATATCTCTTTATATCTTACGATAGAAAATTTATTCAAATACTTTTTCAGAATAAAAATATATATTTCCCAAGTCGTAAATTTTCGAAAAATAAAATAGCCCGATAAATGTTGTTAGAGGTAATCTTTCTATAAATTAAAAGTGGATTCCATGAAATGGGTAATTTAAAAAAAAAATATAATTGGATAAGTCGTATTTATAGAAATATTTCTAAATAAAAAAAGTTATAAAAATTTTATTTTTTAATTTTTTTAAGAAGAAGTCGTGATTTTTAATTTTTTTCATATTTTCATTGAAGTAGCACGTTTTTAGATTTTATTTATTTATTTTTTAATTATATAATTTCTTTCATAAGTCTTGCTTCAAATTATGTTTTTAAAATGCTACTGCTGAAACTATATTCATTAAAAGTATCTTAACTTAGCAACAAGAAAATCAATCAATATTTACTCAAGATTCAATTAACCATATAAGATTAAAAGAGCAAAAAAATATTTTAAAAAAAGAGAGAAATTATCAATAAAATAAAACATATAAAAAAAACAAAGAGCGTAAAATAAATTATAAATAATTCCCATGGTTTTATTTAGAATGACCTTATTAATCATGTTTTTCTTCTTTCTAACTCTTATAAATTCTCTTCCAATCCATTTTACAAATAAATCCTTCTTTCATCTCCTTCATATAATTTAGGTTGAATATTAATTAGGATGAAATGTTTAAATTAGGATAAACTATTTAAAATATCTTATTTTTTATTCTAATTCCTAAAAATATAAACAAATTTCACACAGTACAAATTTCTTTCTTATTATATTATTATTGTACTTTATTTGCATGTCTGTATATTGTTTATTTATTTAAAACATACAAAATTTATACGAAACTGAAAACACATCACTAACATTATCCATACATTAATATTTTATGACGATTTTATCTTTAAAAAATATTATCCATACAAAATTATAATTGTTTGATTCATATCGATTCATTAAAATTATATAAAACTATATTGGATATAGAATTATATTTGTATTGGTCGACACCAAAACAGTGTTGCACATTAAATAAATAAATAAACATGGTTACAAGTAGAATATAAACAGTGTAACTTTCACTGGATGAGTCAAAGACACTCGTAAAGCACTCCCTTAATATCATAATATCAGGGAACCACCAGGCACGATCCAGAAACCACTAAGCAAGCATGTCTCTAGCAATCGGTTACTTGACCCACACAACCAAGACCCAAGTCAACCTATTAAAAGAACTTATGAAATGTACGTTTTTGATAATATCAGAGAAATTTAACTAAACTCTAACACTGACTTGAGCGTCGGAGTGCAACCCGCCGACCGGACGAACGCGAGAAAGAAAAACGTCTGTAGACAGCTATAATATCGACGTAGATCAACATTACTCAAGTCTAACATCCACACAAGTAGAATATTGATATACCGAAGTTAAGAATTATATTCAACATACCTGAATAACTAGTATTTATGTTTTTGAATTATTATAAATTTGTAATATTTAAATATTTAATAAAGTGTGAGATATTCCGGTTAGCTGCAAAACTATTTTTTACAATTTAAAAGAATGTGTTAAAAAATAAAGATAATTCAAAGGAACCAATAATAAAAAAACATGAAAAAGTATAATTTAGTGAAAACAAGTTGAATCCGAATTGACTTGGGAACATATTATTAGCAGAGTTTAAAGAAGAAAGCTAACGAAGAAAACGTGATTTGCAATAATAGCGTTTTGTAAAAACAAAAAGCCTTCAGTAATGGAAAACGTAAACATTATATTCCACAACAGCTTCCAACAGACCAAAATAATGCGTCTTCGCCGTCGCATACCCGCGGGCAAACCGGAACAGCCCGCTGCCGCCGACCACCGGCATCTCCCTCACGGCCGATTGCACCGTGTTCCGCCCCAGCACGGCTAGGCTGCTCCCGTTGTACTTCCCCTCGGTGAATACGAAGTTCATGGCCATCAGAAACCCCAGCTCGGATGTCGACGCCGACGCGTAGATCCCCTGCGCCCTCCCGACCACCGCGGAGGCGGCGTCCGGGAGCTCCGTGAGCGGGTCGTCCATCATGACCACCGCGCCGAACATCGTCGGGGACTTCTCCGTGGCAGGTGCCGCCGCGACGCGCACCGCGGTCTGGTTGGTGCCGGCAACGACGTCGTGGAGGAAGAAGTGGAGGTGGCTGAGCTTCTGCGGCTGGTCGAGGCCTAAGGAGGAAGGGGAAACGGTTTTCACGAAACGGTGCGTTTTGGCGGTGGCGACAGAAGAGAAAAGGAAGAAAAAGAAGAGGGAAGTGAGCATTGTTTTGCGAAAGTTGTTTGAAGAAGAAAACTGTGAAATGAGAATGATTAAGCACTTCTCACATAATCATTGTTACAGAACCTTATAAATATGCTATAATTATTCCACAACTTATATAATTCACTCTTAATATTAAATATGAAACTTATTATAACTATGTTATAATGTACAATTTAATAATAATATTGTCTCTAAATTATACTTTTGGTCCAAGTGAATTTTTATTTTGATCATTTATTTGTCTTTTTCATTATTAGTATTATAAGATATTAATTTAATTAGGTATGCCTTCAAAACAATACATTTTTCTTACAACGATATTTTGTTATCAGAGATAAAAGAAAAATAAAATATACTTTTTCAGGATTAAATAAAAAAACTAGTATATTTTGTAAGCACTAAAAAGAGTTATTTTAAATTTTATAGGAATAAGAAAAGGAAGATTTTTTTTATAGAAACCGAAATAAAAAGGTCATTGAAAAATAATTTACTTAAAGAGTTCTATTGAGAGAGAAAAACAAATATATAAAACCAAAAAGAATTTAATATAGAAAGAATATTTTTTTCTTAATGCATTTTAAATATTCAGTTGTCGACTGTGTTTATAATGTTTGAAAGTTTGATCAATGACAAATGTTAATAAAAAAAAAAATCTTAAATCCATATAAAATAAATATTAAGAAAATAATTTGATTATAGAGTTTTCTGTAAATGGTATAGGAAAAGTCTGTTAGAAAAAGATGACATTCCAATATTTTATCTAAATAAGAAAAAAATACAATTAACTCTATATAATACTATAAAAAAAATAAAACATTTTTTTAAAAAGTAAAATAGATAATAACATTTTTATGCATAAAATGGATAACAATGAAAATATCATTCACATATTTAAACTATTTAAATAAAAAAAACAAATTATTTAAAGTATTACAAAACTATGTAATTTTAGTTTTATTATAAATTGAAATCTACGGATATATGATATTGATATATATATATATATATATATATAATATTTTTTAATTTCATTTTTATGTTTAATAATAGTTATTATTATATTTTTTTTTTAAGATGCAGTTCGCTAATTTTAAAGAACTAATATAAAAAATATTACTTTCATTCGTTGCTAAAACGTGTAATATTGAATTACTCTTGATTAAAAAAGTCTATAAGTAAATTATAACTTATATAGAATTGTGAAAACGATCCATCATGTTTATAATTTTTAATAAATAATATATATTAATCTTGAAAATAAAGTTTTCTGAATACGCATTTTCATTTCATAAGTATTTAATAAAAAATGATGCATCAATATGTTATAATAGGTGAATGTGTATGTTTCTTCTCAACTCTTCATTTATAATTTTTGACTTTTATAATGGAAAGGGTAATATTTTGACTTCCAATTTGATCTTATATTCTCTAAATCAAAGTCTATTAAAATCCAAATTAAATATACTTATTATTTAATTAATTAAAAATAAATTTTAAATAAACTATACGCCATTCACTAAAAAAAATTATTAAATAAAATTTAATTTTTAAACACCAAAATAATTAGTCACTATATTAACTAAATTATATATTATTTTATAAATTAAAAAATTATTGATATCTAAAATAAATTATATTATTAATAAAAAGATTATAAAGTAATTTTTAAATTAGTATTAGATACCAAGGTTTTAGCTAGTAACTACTAATTAGTTTCTATTAACATTTTACATACTAATTTAAAATTTATAATATTAGTAATTAAAAAGTTAATAATTATTTTAAATATCAATTTAAAAATTATTTTATAATATTTTATTAATAATAGAAACCACATTAGATATTAATAAATTTGTAGTCTTTAAATTAGTATCTAATTTAGTTATTATAATGACTAATTATTTTTTGTCTCTAAATTTGATTCTTATTTAATAATTTTCTTTTAGTGATTTTATTATTTAAAGTGTATGAATTTTTTGAATATTGAAATTATTGGTTCTAATTACTTCACACCAAACTAATGTAACAATTAATTATCTAATATATTTCCTTTTTTCTTCTAAATAAATACCTTGATTTGGCTTAGGGTTAAGTAGATCACTTCACCGACACCTTCCACTAAACTTTTGATTTTGGATTTAACTAAAACATTTTTTTTAATTAGTCTTAGCAAGCATCTTAAAAGGGTTGGTTTAAGAATATTTAGTAACTTCTATTAAACATGTTTAACTTTTTAATTTATTAAATGTTTTCTTTAATACTTTTATTCTTGTAGCACTTTTTATTTTTTTATTAAAAAGGTTACTTCGCACTTCAAGCCATTCATTATAATAAATATTAAAATATGTACCAAGAGATTAAAAAACACCAAATCATATTTACAAATAGTGGGCAACAATAGTGGATATGAATAATAAGTAAACAAAAAATAAAGGGGACAATATTTTATCAATTAACCTGTGATTTAATTGACTCTCACATCACTTAAACAATTTAAATATGTTATTTTCTTCAACACAGGTGTGTTTCTCTTCAATCAATCTATAATATATATAAAGTGAACCAAACCACTACCAATATTTAAGGAAGGTATAAAGGCACACTATCACCATATATATATATATATATATATTCAAAATACATTGGCCTGACAAAAAAAGAACGTAAATGGTATGAAATGTGTTAATGGTTCAAATTTCATATAGGTGGCTTTATTTGTTAATATAATCTTAGACATAATAAACCTAATTTATAAAATGAAGATTGTTTTTTAATTTTTGCGTTTTTCATTTACTAATTACTAATATTTTTTTATTTATTATTGGATAAATTGACGTTAATGGTGCAATTCGTTTTTGTTATTATGAATATAATTTTTTTATTACTTATATAGGTAAGTTGTAGGGATAAAAAATATTTTATCAACAAAATTGTTTTTAACAATATTACTTTATATTTATGGGATATAAATCGTTATAGAAAATGATAAATTTGATTATTATTTTAAAGTTGTATGACACTTCAAAGAACATTGATGACCGTGTCAAATAACATTTCAAGACACTTAATAAATGACAGCAACGATAGTTACAATAGCCCTTTATGAGTAATATTCATTTTCTGGATTATGAAGAAAATATCTATGACAAATCAATATTACTTTTATCAACAAAATTGTTTTTAACCAATATTACTTTATATTTATGGAATATAAATCGTTATAAAAAATATAAATTTGATTAAAAGTCTTACGACACTTTCATAATTTTGTTAAATTTAAAAATCTGCTTGTAAATTTGTTTATTATATTCCTAAATGCTCATGACTTGAAGGTAGTGAATAATAACTTCATTTGATTTGATTTAAACTTTGTTTCAATTAAGATTTGCTTCAAATATTGTATTTGTTTGTGTAATGTGGATTATTTTACTCAAACTAATAGTTAAAATTTAGTTTAAGATTATATTTGGGTTGGATGCAAAATAATTTATAAAGTTACCAAAGTCGTGAAGTTGTCCCATAATTTTAAAATAATAATCAAAATCGTCATTATTTATAACGATCTTTATTTCGTATATACAAAGTCGTGTTGCATCGAAATGATCTTGTTAAATAAAATCATTTTCTATTCTCACAACTTATCTATATATATATATGTAATAAATAAAAATTACTACGTAAATATATTGAAAAAAAATTACGTTAAAGTATTGTGTGTGTAATTAATGTGGTATGTAGCATTTTTTATTCAATCTAAATATGAATAAATAAATTGAATACTATATCTATATTTTAGTAAGTGTTGATAAGAGATTAAAAGGATTAATGGTATGATATATCCTAATTAATATCGTTATTCATTATAATTTTTCAAGCTCTTAATGGTACAATATATACTAATTTCTTTGTGACTGATAAGTGAAATATCAAGATTATTTTAGAATTTTTAACATAATAAGTAATTAATTATATTTTCAACCGAAATCGTTTAATAGTTTAAAAATAGTTCACAAATATTTGTTGTAAGATGTTTGTTAAGACAATTAAAAGTGTTACATGACCTACAAACTTAATAATGTAACACTTTCAATTTTTATACTAATTAATGTAAATTTATGTTAGGTTTTGTTTTCTTTTTCTAACCATAAATGATCTCATTAATTAAATTTAATTAAAAATATTTTACATTGTTACTTATAACTCACATGAGTAGATAAAGTCACTCTTAAGTATCATTAGTACACAAAATAACTTATAGTTATCTCTCCTAATATAAAGCCTAAGTGTTACTAAGTTTTCACGAGTTCATAATGTCACTTGTGATCTTACAACAAAGTTGTTTACATATAATTATAATGAAACTCCTACTAAAGAGAATATAATCTACAAACACTCTTTATTAAAGAGGATACAATCTACAAATACTAATGACGGAGTTCGGCGATTGACGCACCTAATAACAAAAATAATAATATATTTCAATGTACAACAATGATAATTTTGAAGTCAAAACATGATATAATTAATTATTATAATTTTTTAGTAACTTAAACAATAATATTTCTTTTTATGTTTCCTTGTTCATGAAAGATTTAACGTATTTTTTTATGTAGATTTAATCTTATGTCTATTTAGCTTATTTAAACAGAGAAAAGAATATATATATATATATATATATATATTTAAAGATTTTGCTTATCCGAACTACCCTCATACTTATTGAAAGTGATAACTCAAAAAAATATATATTCCTTTCTCTCTATAAATAACACTAAATTACTTAAAACATTATCAATAACATCCAATAAATCTATACACTATTGATAGCTCTCTATAAGGAAGACTCTCAATCATGCGTTCAAGTACAACCTCTCACAAAAACCAGTTTTTCAGGAGATTAGACAATAAAAACAATTGCTATAGAGAATTAAAAATCGAAACTTTTATTGAACAAAACCTCAGAACTCAATGGGGAATTACAAAAGAATCAACCAAAAAGGTTTAGCCTTCCATGCGGAGGCAAAACAAAAGAA
>Ga0123342_1007690_pt1 | contig 14095 bp, 14 predicted proteins | sample Turbeawhitnodule_FD_89960 | JGI IMG/M metagenome (GOLD analysis project Ga0123342, IMG submission 89960) | Root nodule microbial communities of legume samples collected from Mexico - Turtle bean Mexico white nodule | ecosystem: Host-associated > Plants > Roots > Nodule | place: Mexico: Nepantla...
AAGACCTCCGCCTGATCGACCCGCAAATCGCCGACGCGTCATCGAGCAACTCACGACGGCAGGGGCCGTCCTGCCTGTTCGCTGACCATGTACGCCGCATACCAGGTGGACCAGTCATCATCGTGCTTGCCGATGCGCTTCTCATGCTCTCCATGGGCGGCCGCCGCCCGGCGCAAAGCTGCCTCAAGATCGGTTGATGACGCAAACAACGTCTCGTCGGCGTCTATTCGGCCAGGCAATCGCGCCGTCACTTCCTGGAACAGCCAGCCGTTGCCATCGGGATCGCTGAACGACGCAAAAGAGGCGTAGCTGCGATGTCCTGGATGCGGTCCCGTCAATCGGGCATTCTCGCCGGCATGATGGAATACGCCGCCAGCATCATGGAACACCTCGCTCACGTCTACGCCATACTTCACAAGTTCGGCGCGAGCCGCCTCGATGTCGGAGACGATAAGATGGAGCCCCTGCGCCGTACCGGGCGCGGCGGCCGTCACATTCTTGCCGAAGATGACGGAGCACGGCGAACCCGGAGGCGTGAATTGAATGACCCGGAAATCGTCGCCCGTGACGACATCGGCATCGAGCCGCCAACCGAGATTGGCGTAAAACTGCTTGGCACGGTCAATGTCCGACACCGGGACGACGATGACCTCAAGCTTCATGTCGGCCGTCCGCATTGCCGGAGTCCTGACCGTAGTCTCGCTCTGCACAGAAGTATTGCCCATGTTCAGCTCCCTGGTTTGGATACTTTGAGATTGGCAATAAGACCTGGCGAGTGGATCACAGCGGTCGCAGGCAGTCGAATCAATTTGTCCCATGCGGGCGCGCGGCAGATCGTTAGCCCTGCCGGATGGCGATAGAGTGACCACGGGCCTGACGAGATCATTCGGACCACAAGGGAAGCGAGAGCAGGAGCGTTGACCTTTACCCTCGCATGGCCCATCGCAGGCCGACGGTGACCGCCAAGCCTAGTAGCGGCCATATCGCCCAGAACACCCCATGCCATGCCAGCAGATTGATCATGACGATGCCAATGCCGATGACGACCAATCCAGCAATACGCTGGTCAAAACGGCTCTGCTTGCGGACCCAGGCCATCGCCGAGACGAAGGCAAGGCCGAGAAGCGGCCAGACGGCCCAGAAGACGCCCTGCCACGACACGAGATTGATCGCGATCAAAGCGATGGCGATAACCGCGAACACGCCGCCAATCTTCCGCACCCTCGGACCAAAGGGCTGGCTCGGTTCGGGCGCGGCAGCCGCAGGTAACGGACGAGCCGGTGGCGCGGGCGCTGTCGACACGTCGTCTCCAATCCGCACAGCATAGCTCGGCACCGCCTCGCTGACGTTCTTCACCGAAAGCGGCCCAAGAAAGTCGAAGCCGACCGCAACCTTGTTGCGGACCTGGTCATAGACCGTGTTGGAAATCACGATGCCACCGGCCGGTGCCGAGGCCTGAAGCCTGGCGGCGATGTTGACGCCATCACCATAAATATCGTCACCCTCGGCGATGACATCGCCGAGATTGATGCCGATCCGGTAGAGCATCCGTCCCTCCGCCGGCCGGGCGGAATTCATGCCGACGAGCTCGTTTTGGACGTCGATGGCAGCGCGCACCGCTTCGACGACGCTGGGAAACTCGGCAATCAGGCCGTCGCCCCAGGTATTGATCACCCGGCCGCCGTGCGCGCCGATCAGACGCGACATCGCATCGCGCGACCACTTCAGCATGGCAAGCGTACCCTCCTCGTCGGCGCCCATCAGCCGCGTATAGTCCTGAACATCGGCAGAGAAGATGGTCGTCAGCTTGCGTCGCATTTCGTTCATCGTGTCGCGATCCACCGCAGGTTTGGCAAGACGGTCCGCCGGCAGCAGCCATCTGACGGAGAGATTTCCTCATTCGAAAGTTCTGCAATAGCAGACCGCACTTTTCAACGCGGGATGCGAACGACATCTCGCACGCCTCGGCAAGTAGATGGGCGCGCCTCTACCCACCCGGCTAAGACAAATCCGAATACGTATCGCTGTCAGTCAGATCATGGAACCGCAAACTCGCCGGAACGTTTCTTGCTCACATCGGGCGCTACCAGCATTCCGCTGGCACTCCTGAACTGGAGGTAATCATGAAAACGCTGATCGTCTCCATGGGCCTGTTGGCTGCAACCGCTCTTTCGGCCTTTGCTGCGGAACCGGCCAAAATGGTTGATACGAAAATGGGTAAGATCTTGGCGGACGCCAAAGGCATGACGCTCTACACGTTCGACAAGGACGCCATGGGCAAATCAAACTGCGACGCGGCCTGCCTGAAGAAATGGCCGGCCTTCCACGCTGCCGCCAAGGCCAAGGCCGAAGGCGAATGGTCACTTGTCAAGGCGGCCGACGGCAAGGAGATGTGGGCTTACGAAGGTAAGCCGCTCTACACCTTCGCCGGAGACAAGAAGCCCGGCGATATGACCGGCGATGGCGTCGGCGGCGTTTGGCATGTCGCCAAGTAGCCAGGCGGACTAGACTGGGGGTGAGGGCGATAATCTCGCGTTCGCGCGCCTCATCCCAGTCAAAATCGTGGCGATCAGCTCTTCACTGGCGTCTCGGGAACGGGCGTCAGCGCCCTGCCCTTCCCGAACCACTCAACGAGATTATCGACGACCAGATCCGCCATCGCATTGCGCGTTGGCACCGAGCCTGACGCGAGGTGCGGCAGAAGCACGGCGTTCGGCAGATCAAGCAGCGACGCCGGCACATCAGGCTCGTCGTAGAAGACGTCGAGGCCGGCAGCACCGATCGTTCCAGACTTCAGGGCCTCAGCAAGCGCATCCTCGTCGACCGTCCAGCCACGCCCGACATTGATGAAAACGCCGTCAGGGCCAAGTGCGGAGAGGATTTCCGCATTGATGGTCTTGTGGGTCTGCGGGGTTTTCGGGACGATGGAAATCAGGGTGTCGACGGCCTCGGCGAGATCCTTCAGCGACGGATAGTAGCCGTATGGCGCATCGGCGTGACGGGTGCGGGTGTGGTAGCTGATCTTCACCTTGAAGGGCTCCAGGCGCTTGGCGATCTCCTGGCCGATGCGGCCAAGACCGTAGATTCCGACATGCCGCCCCTTCAGGGAGAAACGCGACAGCGGATAGTTCTGTCCAGGCTTCCAGTTACCGGCACGCAGCCAATTTTCCGCACGCGGGAGTTCGCGGATCGTGTTGAGCAACAGCCCGATCGCAGTATCGGCGACCTCGTCGTTCAGCACGTCGGGCGTGTTCGTGACGATGATGCCCTTGCTCGCCGCATGCTTGGCATCGACGCCGTCATAGCCGACGTCGAAGCTGGAGATGAGTTCGACATTCGGAAGGCCGTCGATCGCAGCCGCATCGAACGTGCCCGAGACGGCGACGCCACGAATTCGCCCCGCGGCCTCCGCATCGAGCGTCGCCGGATCGGCTTCGATAACGTCGAAGCCTTCCTTAAGGCGTGTCAGGACGCGTACGTGTATCTTCCCGGGGACGAGAACGGCGATGCGGGACATGGCATTTCCTCTTGGCTTGCTTACGAGCGCGGACGGTGGGGGCTGGTCGACTGGCGGATGCGCATCTCGGGCTTGATGAGATGGAGGCCGTCCGGCTCGTGGCTGCCGGCCAGGCGATCGAGAAGCGCGCGGGCTGCAAGACGTCCGACTTCCGCCTGGCCGTTCCAGACCGTCGTCAGCGCCGGCATCGATATCGACGCTTCCTCGAGATCGTCATAGCCGGTGACGGAGATATCCTTGCCTGGAACGAGACCAGCGCGGGCGATGCCGTTCATCAGGCCGATCGCGACGAGATCGTTCCAGCAGACGGCGGCTGTCGGCTTTTGCGGTAACGACAGGAAATGCACCGCTGCCTCGAAGCCCCCTTGCATAGAGCGTGGGCCGGGAATGCGCAGACCCGGATCCACATCGATCCCGGCCTTGCGTAGCGCGTTGACGTAGCCTTGATAGCGATCGCGCCCCGTGGACGTCTGGTCGGTTCCGCCGATCATGGCGATCGACCGATGACCAAGGCCGATCAGATGGTTGGTAGCGAGCGAAATGCCGTAGCTGTCGTCACCCCGATAGGTCGGAAGGTCCAATCCGTCCAACGAGCGGGCAACCAGGATCGCCGGCATGCCGTTGTCTTCAGCGAGCTGCATATCCTCCGGCGGTGTGCCGATTGCCGGCGACATGATGACGCCGTCGCCACCGAGCTGCAGCAACGTTTCGATAAAGGTGCGCTGCTTTTCGACGGAGTCGTAATGGTTCGACAGAATGAAGGTGTGCCGGCTGCGATCGAGCTCGCTTTCAATCGCCTTCAGGATTTCTCCATAGAACGGGTTCATGATGTCGTGCACGACGACGCCGATGATGCCGGAGCGGGACGTCCGCAGGCTGGCAGCGCGGCGATTGTAGATATAGCCGAGCGCCCGCGCCTGTTCCCTGATTTTGTCTCGGGTGGCGCCAGCCACGAGCGGGCTGTCACGTAAGGCAAGAGATACGGTTGCTGTGGAAATGCCGAGCGTTTCGGCGATCGTCGAAAGCTTTATCTTTTGAGCCACGTGTCCTCCCCAGGCAACGCGCGGTTTTTCATGCGCCTGACATTAGAAGAGTCGAGCGTTATTAAAATGTTTAATTAAAAGATTAAACGCAGCGAGGCAATTCGTAATTTCACAAATCTGTCAGATTTCCTCAGGCTCATCGAGAGGAATGGCAGCGGACTGCAAGTTGCCGTCGATTGCCTTCAACAGACGGACACGATTGCGGATTTCCTTCTCGGAAACTTCCTGGGTTGCCATCCGGTCGCAGGCCGAGGACGCCATTTCGATTGCCTTGACACTGCCGCGGCCAAGTTCGGTCAGATAGACCTTGGTCAGGCGGGCATCGTCGGCATCCGCCTTGCGCTCGAGGAACCCTTGCACCTCCATGCGCCCGATCGTGCGCGTCATCGTGGGCGCCTTGACGCCAAGCTTCTGCGCCAGCCCGCCGGCGGTCATCCCGTCACTTTCGGCAAGCAAAAGGATCACGCCGTCCTGGCCGGCATAGAGGCCGCTTTCGAGGAGGTTGCGCGACAAGACGGTGCGCATCGACCGAGCCGCCTGCGTCAAAGCCGGCGAAAGATCGACGACTGTATATTCGGTCTGGTCCTTCTTCCTGGACTTCTGCTTCTTTCCGTCCTTGTGCTTCTTCCCCATCGCCATCCCTTTGACTTTGCTGCGTTGCACGCACCTTGCCCGTGCAAGGGAGCCAGAACATTCATAATAGTCTCCCCTAAATCGATTTCGATTTAAGGGGTTATGCGCTAAGCATTGAGAACGCTGCGTTATGACATTGCGCATCATTTCGTCATAAACAAGAGGTCTTAGCCGGATGACGGAGCCTTCTCGCGACTTCGAGGATAACGATCCGAACCTGCCGCCCGCAGACCGCCGCCGATGGATCGCTGTTTTGCCGCTCGGCGCGCATGAGCAACATGGCCCTCACCTGCCCTTCGAGACCGACACGCTGATCGCCAAGGGCATCGTTGCCCGGCTCAAGGCCACCCTTCCCGCCAACCTGCCGGTGACGTTCCTACCGACCGAAAATGTCGGCTACTCGGTCGAGCATCTGGACGCGAAGGGCACGCAAACGCTGACATATGGGGAGGCCATCGAACGCTGGCTGGGCATTGCCCGAAAGCTCTCCGACATGGGCATTCGTAAACTGGTGATGCTGAATGCCCATGGCGGCAACTCGCCGTTGATGACGATCGTTGCGACGGAAGCTCGCGTCTGTTTCAACATGCTAGCGGTGGCGACGAGCTGGACACGCTTCGGCGTTCCCGCCGGTATCATCTCGCCCGAGGCAAAAGCGATCGACATCCACGGCGGCGACATCGAGACGTCGGTGATGCTGGCGCTTCACCCTGATAAGGTCGACTTGACCAAGGCCGCTGACTTCCCGTCCCGCCAGTCCGACTTTGCCGCCCGCTTCAAACATTTGCGTGCTTACGGCCCACATGCCTTCGGATGGAAAATGTCGGATCTCAGCCCATCAGGCGTGGCAGGCAACGCATCGCTGGCGACAGCGGAAAAAGGCGAGGCACTGATTGCACATTCCGTAAAGGGGCTGGTCGAACTGCTGCAGGACGTCGACGCATTCGACGCAGCAGAGCTTGATTGAAAACCATCCCGTCGCGATGTGATCTTATAACATACAAAACCCTTTGAACTGCCGCTCGCAACTCCTTATATGTGACCGACGAATTTTCAGCCCCGCCCCCGGGCGTGCCATCTCTCGAGGTTCTTATGACCGACGCGATCCCCACCCAGCAGAAGCCAATTCCCGTTACCGTTCTCACCGGCTACCTCGGCGCCGGCAAGACCACCTTGCTCAACCGCATCCTGTCGGAGAACCACGGCAAGAAGTATGCAGTCATCGTCAACGAGTTCGGCGAGATCGGCATCGACAACGACCTCATCGTCGAATCCGACGAAGAGATCTACGAAATGAACAATGGTTGCGTCTGTTGCACCGTGCGCGGCGACCTGATCCGCGTCGTCGAAGGCCTGATGCGCCGCCCCGGCCGTTTCGACGGCATCATCGTTGAAACGACGGGCCTGGCCGATCCAGTTCCGGTCGCCCAGACCTTCTTCATGGATGACGACGTGCGTGCCAAGACGGAACTCGACGCCGTTGTTGCCCTCGTCGACGCCAAGCATCTGCCGCTGCGCCTGAAGGACAGCCGCGAGGCCGAAGACCAGATCGCCTTTGCCGACGTCGTCCTGATCAACAAGACGGACCTCGTGACGCCGGAAGAGCTGGCGCAGATCGAAGACATCGTCCACGCCATCAATCCCTCGGCGCGCGTCTACAAGACGAGCCGCTCCGGTGTCGATCTCGCACGCGTTCTCGATCAAGGTGCCTTCAATCTGGAGCGCGCGCTGGAAAACGATCCGCACTTCCTCGATCATGACCACGACGATCACGTCTGCGGTCCGGATTGCGATCATGACCACCATCATCACCATGCGCATGATCACGACCACGATCATCACCACCATGATCACGACCATGACCACCATCATCATGGCTCCATGTCGCCGATCCATGACGTGACGGTGCAGTCGGTCTCGCTGCGCGGCGGCGAAATGAACCCTGAACGGTTCTTCCCCTGGATCCAGAAGATCACGCAGACGCAGGGACCGAACATCCTGCGCCTTAAGGGCATCATCGCCTTCAAGGACGATCCCGAGCGCTATGTCGTGCAGGGCGTGCACATGATCGTCGAAGGCGACCATCAGCGTCCCTGGCGGGATGGCGAGAAGCATGAGACCCGCCTCGTCTTCATCGGCCGCGAACTCGACCGCGAAAAGCTCGAAGCCTCCTTCAAGGCGTGCGAGGCGGCTGCCTGATGCCGACAGTTGCCCCGTTTGATCTCGACGGCCATATCCTGGCCGTCGAATTTTTAGGTGACACCCCCTTCTTCGCCAACGCCGCCGGCACCTTCCACCGTCTCGATGTCGGCGAGAAGGTTACGGAAGCCCATCAGGGCATGCTGAGCTGCATCCGAGATCCCTACAGCGAGAGCCTGATCTCCGGCGGCGAGGACGGCAAGGTGCTGCGCATCGCGGCCGACGCCGGCGTGACCGAGCTTGCCAGCGCGCCGCGCAAGTGGATTTCGCAGCTTGCCGCCGGCCCGCAGGGCGCCGTCGCCTATTCCTATGGCAAGAGCGCTTTCGTGCGCCTCGCCGACGGCACGACCAAGGAATTTACCGAAGAGCGCACCGTCGAAGGCCTCGCCTTTGCCCCGAAGGGCATGCGCATTGCCGCTGCGCGCTATAATGGCGTGTCGCTGCATTGGGTCGGTACGGCTGCCAAGCCAGTCGATCTCGAATGGAAAGGCGCCCACACCGGCGTCACTTTCTCGCCGGATGGTAATTTCCTCGTCACCATGATGCAGGAGAATGCGCTGCATGGCTGGAAGCTCGACGCCAAGGCCGGCGCCGAGACCCGCCACATGCGCATGACGGGCTACCCGGCCAAGGTGAAATCGCTCTCCTGGTCGGCGAAGGGCAAATGGCTTGCCTCCTCGGGCGCGCCGGCCGCGATCGTCTGGCCGTTCCAGGGCAAGGACGACCCGATGGGCAAGGCACCGCTCGAACTCGGCACCCGCGCCAACATCATGGCGACCTCAGTGAAGTTCCACCCTGTCGAAGACATCCTGGCGATCGGCTTCATCGACGGCATGATCCTCGCTGTGCGCATTGCCGACAGCAAGGAAGCGCTGCTGCGCCGCCCTGGCAAGGGCGCGATTACCTCGATGAGCTGGAGCAAGAACGGCAAGCTGCTGGCCTTCGCGTCCGAAGCCGGCGATTGTGGCGTGGTCGATATCGCAGCCTAGGCAACAAGAGCGTGCCGCCCAAAATACCGGCTCGAGGTGAGGGATAGCCGAGGCTCCGCAAGGGCAGTGGTGCCTCGTACCCCTTTTGCGAAGAGGCCTCGCCGCCACCGCACACTGCTCAGGCGGCCTGCTCACCCTCCGACGCTTCGACGCGATTCCGGCCCCGGCGTTTGGAGGCATATAGCGCCTCATCCGCCTTTCGCAGAAGCTGTTCGAAATCGACATCCGTCTCGCCGGAAGTGGCAACGCCGATGCTGAGGGTCGGAAAGACTGTCAGCCCCGGTACCTGCCCAACGGCCGCTGAAAACGCCAGCCTCATGCTTTCGGCGGTCTGCACCGCCTCGGCATCGGTCGTGTCCTTCAGAACGGCCAGGAACTCGTCGCCGCCCTGACGGGACAGCAGATCGCTGGGCCGCAACATCGTCTGCGCCACTCGGGCAAAGAGCCGCAATATGTCGTCGCCCAACACATGGCCGTGTTGGTCGTTCAACTGTTTGAAATTGTCGATATCGATGGCGAGCAGCGCAAACGACTGCGCTCGCTTGAACGGCAGGCGTTGGGCCAGACCGCCGCGATTGAGCGCACCGGTCAGCGGATCACGATGCGCCAGATCGATGAGCTTGTTCCTGCTGCGCTCGGCGGCCATCAGGACAATCACGACGCTGCGCAGAGCGAAGAAGACCACCGCCGTGGCACCCATCCATCCATGAACAACACTATCGCCGAAGGCGCCCGGTCCGGCGATCTGGCCTGATGCCGCAAACAGACTACGAGCCAGGAAGATCGCCGCGGTCGGCGCATAGAGCCAGGCAAGCAGCCCGGCCGAGAACAGCTTCTCGCGCCGGTGAATGGCGGCGCCTTCCCGCAAGATCGCAAGATCACAGAGGCAGCATACGATTGAAACATAGAAGATGCGGGCTGACACCGTGGCGGGATCGACCGTGAAAAGCAGAACGGGCAAGCTGACGCCGGCAACGGCAAGCGCACAGTAGCGTTTGTCGACAAGCCGCTCCGCAAAAACGCGAACGGAAAAGAATGTCAGGAGGTAACCGGCGATCGTCACGACGTTGCCGACGTCAAGGGAGACCAACGAGGGAACGAAATTCCGCAGCGAAACGCACAAGGAGCCAATACCGATTAGGAGATTGCTGATGCCCCACCATGCCGGCCAGCGTCCAAAGCGGCCGGTCCAATATGCCGCGAGATGCACGCTACCGAGCACGAGGCATGTCATGGCCGAAACGACATAGATCGTCCTCAGGTCCAGTATCATTTCGGGCGCTCTCCAACCTATGGCCGGCGCACCTTATAACCGCGCTGTTGAATTTTGTTTTTACAGCTCGCTCATTTTTTAACGATGTGCCGAAATCACTCGTCAGGTTGGGCGACTGGCTGCAATAATCTCGGCCAAAAGGCCATGCAGGGCATCCCGGTAGCCGGTGCGTGCGGACGGGCCGCTCTCGTCCGATGTCATCACGACCGTCATGCCAAATGAGGGCACGATGTAGAGCATCTGGCCGCCGTAACCCCAAGCGAAGTGGACCTCTTCGCCGCCGATCTGCCGCGAGAACCAGCCGTAGCCATAGTCGTCGCCGGAGAAGCGGGAATTGGTGCGGTGCTGCCACGACTGCGCGATCCAGTCCGCCGGTACCACCTGCCTGCCGTCAGCCGTCCTGCCGCCGTTGCGGTAGAGCTCGCCGAAAGCCAGCAGCGAGCGAGCCGTCATCGCCATCTGGTGGCCGCCGAGATAGATGCCCTGCGGATCCCGCTCCCAGGCGCCGATTCGGAAACCGTTGACAGGCCCGAGCCATTCGCGAGCCAGAGCCAACGTCGATTTCCCGCCGACCTTCGTCAGGATCGCCGAGAGAAGGTGAGTGGAAGCGGTCGAGTAGAGCATCTGACCGCCGGGCTCGTCGTCGAAAGGCTGGGCAAGTGCGAAACGCACACAATTGCGCGAGGCGACCCAGCGGCCGTAGTTGGGACCTGACAGACGACCAAGCCCCGCCTGCATGGAGAGCAGGTTGCCGATGGTAATCTGGCTGAGCCGCGGATCGGGATCGGCAGGCAGGTCGGCTTTCAGAATGGATGCAATCTTCTGCTGCGGCCCTTCGAGCAGCCCCTTGTCGATGGCAATGCCGACGAGGCTGGAGACAATCGACTTGGATGCGGACTTGATGTTGACGGATTCGCTCGCCGTGTGGCCGCGATAGGCTTGCTCCGCGACAGTCAGCCCATCCCTGGCGACGATCACCGTCTTCAGCGGTTTCAAATCCGCGCGTGACGATAAACTCCCCAGGAGAACCGCCGTCCGGTCATTCTCCTGCTGCGCGACGGCAGCAAATGGGGACAGCAGAAGAACGACGAAGAAAGCGAGGCGCGTGATAATCCCGCTGAACTAGCGTAGGCGCGCCGCGAAATCATCGCTCGCCCGGCGCGGCTCACGCGGACGTGAAAGTTTATGGTCGACCGCCGTCGGCGATCGCGAAACGACACTGCAGGCATAGCCACGTTCACGGGGCAAGCCGAAGTGCCGCGTTGAGCCATTGCTCCGCGACGGTCAACCCAACGGGATGGGCAGGCGGCTGAGGTATTGCTGTATGGTGTGTCAGGCTGCTCCGCCTGCCCGACCGCATCCGGCTTGCCGGCTTGACCAGCACGGCAGGAGCGTCTCCCGACCTGGCTTCTCCGGCTGGATCACCCGCCCCGACGGCGTGAGACCCACCTTCTGCGGCCGCCGTCGAGCGCCGAAATATGAACGGTGGACGCGCGGTTCATGAACCCGGCTCCCTGTCCGGCGGCAAGCCGATCATAGATCAGCCTGCACCGCGCGTGGAAAACTTCTGCCGAAATTTTCATCTAAATGATTGAAATAATTGCAGACCCACCAGAACAAACCGTGAATACCATACTCACCGAGCCGAAACTCAGGTGTTGCTAAAATATCATTAATTTTAGCTCTCACAGTTTTTTGTTCATCTGGCGTTCAGAAAACTCTTTGGAAAGCCACTTTTTGAGCCCACATTGAACTCCTGAGAATAGGAGTGCATGAATGATTCTAAGGGCCACTGCCGCAGCGACTATATTCGCGGTCTATGCTTTCACGATGTTCTTCATCGCCGCTATACCTGAAAATGTCGTTCAGACTGCCGGAACACAATTGATCGACGCAAGCGTCGTGAAATGATCGAAGCCTAAGGGGGCAAGCAGTCGTAAAAGTTTAGGCTACGCGTTCGCCGGTCTTCCGGCGCCTCTAAACTTGATTTCCGAAACCGGGAAAAAAGGCCCCTCCCCGTCGGGGAGAGGCTGCGCCGATCACGCCGCCCTGCGGACCGGCGCGCTTGCCAGCATCCGTCCCGAGGGGACGATCATGCCGGCAGCACCGTCAAGCCAGCCTTCGGTGAGCTCCAGCGCCAGGAAGCGCGAGCGTTCGAAGGGACCCGGCATGACGAGATGTTGAGCCTTCTCGGCAAAAAAGCCGAACCGCTCGTAGTAAGGGGCATCGCCGACGAGCAGGATCGCGCCGTGCCCATGGTTCTTCGCTTCCAGAACGGCAGCGCGCATCAGCGCCGAGCCGACGCCCTTGCCTTCGAAGCTGGAATCGACTGCCAGCGGTCCGAGCAGCAGCGCATTGATCGGCGTGCCCTCGGCATTGACGCCAGCCTCGACATTCCACAGACGCACGGTGCCGATGACATGGCCGTCACGATCACGCGCAACCAGCGCCAGACCTTCCGCCGGAACGCGACCGCGGCGGATCTTCTCCGACGACTTCTTGCGACGGTTTGGGCCCATGGCGCGATCGAGCAAATTCTCGCGCGCCACGACATCGCCGGCATTCTCGGCGTCGATGGTGAAAACAGAAGGCGCAAAGAATGCGCGGACAGAATCAAGAACAGCGGCCATCGTGGCCTCCCGTACCCAAAACCGTTATGAGCGGCGATTGATATGAATTGTGAGGGTGCCGCCCCGGCTGGCTACGGGGCGAGCTCTATTAGATGACGTATGCCTTCAGCGGCTCGAAGCCGTTGAACGCGACCGCCGAGTAGGTGGTCGTGTAGGCGCCGGTGCCCTCGATCAGGATCTCGTCGCCGATCGAAAGGGAGATCGGCAGCGGATAGAGATTCTTTTCATACAGCACGTCGGCCGAATCGCAGGTCGGGCCGGCAATCACGCAAGGCTCCATTTCGTCGCCGTCGCGCTCGGTGCGGATCGGGTAGCGAATGGCTTCGTCCATCGTTTCGGCGAGACCACCGAACTTACCGATGTCGAGGAACACCCAGCGGGCAGCGTCGTTGTCCGACTTCTTCGAGATCAGCACGACTTCCGTCTTGATGACACCGGCGTTGCCGACCATGCCGCGACCCGGCTCGATGATCGTCTTCGGAATCTGGTTGCCGAAGTGATCACGCAGGCTCTGGTAGATCGCACGACCGTAAGCTTCCGCCGACGGAACGTCACGCAGATACTTGGTCGGGAAGCCGCCGCCCATGTTGACCATCTGCAGGTGGATACCCTGCTTGGCCAGCTGAACGAAGACGCGCTTGGCATCGGAAAGCGCCGCATCCCAGGCATCGACCTTGGTCATCTGCGAGCCGACATGGAACGATACGCCGTAGGACTCGAGGCCCAGCTGGTGCGCGTAGACAAGAACGTCGACGGCCATCTGCGGCACGCAGCCGAACTTGCGCGATAGCGGCCATTCAGCACCTTCGCCATCCGTCAGGACGCGGCAGAACACGCGGGCGCCGGGAGCGGCACGCGAGATCTTCTCGACTTCCTCGTGGCTGTCGACCGCAAAAAGGCTGATGCCGAGCGCATGCGCGCGGGCAACGTCGCGTTCCTTCTTGATCGTGTTGCCGTAAGAAATACGCGCAGCGGTCGCACCGGCGTTGAGCGCCATTTCGATTTCAGCGACAGACGCGCAATCGAAGTTGGAACCCATGTCGGCGAGCAGCTTCAGGACCTCAGGAGCCGGGTTTGCCTTGACGGCATAGTAGATCGCGCTGTCCGGCATCGCATGGCGGAAAGCAGAGAAGTTGTCGCGCACGACGTCGAGGTCGACCACGAGGCAGGGACCATCGGGACGTCGGGTTGCGAGAAAGTCGCGGATGCGCTGGGTGGTCATATCAATCCCTCTTCCAATTCCAGAGCTCCGGGAAACCCGGAGGACAAAGGGCAACCAATCACTCGCATAGGAACCAGCCGGTGGAGACCCCGGAACCTTAGCAAGCGCTTGGATCGCGCAAATGATGAATCAACGCCGCATAAGCGACATGGATCCGGCTTTGTCTGCCATGGATTGGAGGGAGAATCCCAACCGCACTTCCGGCAATGAAGGTGTGCCTCTTCAGTAACCCCCGCTGATGGAAAGCAGGGAGAGAACAAAAAGGCCCGCACCGTCGTTGCTTCAGGCGTCCTCGCATTTTCCGGTTGGCCGGAATAGCGACTGGAGGGGTTAATTCCAGGTACCTTACCGATTTCCTCACCAATTCGAGGGTTCGGCGGACACCCATGGGCACGTGCGACTTTGGGCTGACCACGAAATAGGAATATTCACCGTCATAATCAAGCGGTTTTTCGCATCTCCCGGCAGAAAATAATTGAACAATACACCGCAATTTGTTCAACGTGGTGAAACGGCAAGCAAGCAATTGATTTGACTGCCGGTTCGACGCCCTCGGAGACATCAGCCATGGACACCCTCACCCGCATCC
>Ga0123342_1007691_pt1 | contig 14091 bp, 8 predicted proteins | sample Turbeawhitnodule_FD_89960 | JGI IMG/M metagenome (GOLD analysis project Ga0123342, IMG submission 89960) | Root nodule microbial communities of legume samples collected from Mexico - Turtle bean Mexico white nodule | ecosystem: Host-associated > Plants > Roots > Nodule | place: Mexico: Nepantla...
CTCAATTAATTTTAAATCAAACACTTAATTAATTTAATAAATTTAATTTAAATAATTTATATTACAAATTTATAAATTAAATAATTTATTATAATATTAAAGAAATAATTTTAAAATAAATACGATAAAGAATTAAATATTAAAATATTTCTTATAATGTTATACATTAAATAAATTTAAATAAATAATTTTAAAATCCTAAAATATAAACATGTGTGGGTCGTGGCCAACGCAAGCTAACGCATATGCGTGGGCCGCGACCAACGCAAACTGGATTTTAAAAAAAAAATTAAATTCATAAGTGCGTCCGTTTTGCGTCGAATGCCATTTTGCGTTGCGCCATTTTGTCCAACGATATTAGCGTCCGTAGTTGGCCCACGTAAGTATTTGGAAGCTAATTGCTTGTTTTCTTGTAGTGTAGTAAATAATTTTGGGTTTCTGGATAAATATAATTGAACAAAATTATTTTAAAACTATGGAGTGAGGCAAATACTAAACATATTATTTACTAGAGGTAGATTTTAATGTTGGAATGTGTAATTTTATTAAAAATTACCAAAATTTGATGCCTTTAAGATGAGGAAACAAATTCAACCCACGATGTTCTCTCGATGGATCCTTCGCATATGCGAAAAAGGAATTCAAAAGGAAAACACTTTTTTATAAGGAATTTGATTTTTCAACACCCGTTTCCTCTTTGCTCCAGATTACACCTTGTTGAGGTGGCTGTGAAGCTGACATGACAAGGGGCATTTTTGTCAAATGAAATAGCTCGGGATTTTGTTTTGTAAAAACCCTATTGAGAGGTGCAGCGCAAAAACGTTGAATCCTAAGAAGGCGAGGACGATGCGGCGGAGTGTGGCGGAGTTTGAAAAGGTTTGTTTTGGTGAAATCGCTCAACCCTAGTGAAGTGTGGGTGAATTTCGTTTCGTCATTTATAAATTATTTAACAATTTGCAGAAAGTTACTAATAACCTATTCATCTATATAACTAAGGTACAACAACAACCCTGTTTTGGATTGTCATGAAGAGAGAAACTAAGGTACTACAACAGTCCTATTCATGTATATAACTAAGGTACAACAACAACGTGCGTCATAGGGGCACCGTGAAGAGACAAAAATGTGGGTAAGAAAGGAAGAAATAAATTGAATGCACCGTGGAATTGAATGCAACAAATAAGAAAGGAACAAATAAATTGAATGCAAGAGTACCTTGAATCCTTCAATGCAACAGTACCTTCAATGCTTGTGTGCTAAGTTCAGTGTGTAGTAAATGCAATGAAGAAGAAGGATTGCTATGAATGAATGAACCACCTTTACTTTTCAGTTTGAAAAAAATTTGAATGGAACCGGACATTGTTGTAGTTTGATGAAGGGCATGATTTTTGTCTTTAATGTGTGAAGGAAAATAAAAACTTGGTTACGTCAATTGCAACAGTATATTATTTAAGTGGAAATTCAGCATTTATGAATGCAATCTACCGCCTGCAAAAAGTGTACTTGCAGCAAAAGTATACTTCCACCTTAAATGCTTTAAACAACCATATTTCCTTTACTTTTTAGAAAGTCGTACTGCACCTCACCTAGAAAAGATTTACAAATATTTTTTCTTTGCATTTATCTTATCTTAATTAATTAGACATGACATTTACTTTTTGACACAATGCACTCATAGTCCCTCTTCCTTCAAACATTACCTGTGCCTACCGTTGATACATATATCGCATGACATATTTGAATATTTTTAAGTAAACATCCATTCCAAATGGAGCCATGGGAAGGGCTTGATATCGACGACAACGATATTGGTAGTTATGTACGTCGTTGCAACTCCACTACTAATGTCATTCCGGGACCAGTTGGTAATGTGCAAGCCGTGATTCTTAATCGGAACTCTGACCAGCCAGTAAACACTCAAGAATTTATAAACCATATAGGTCAACAAACTTATGAGCGTGATTTTACATCCAACCCATGGAAATGGCCAGAAAAATTCCTTCAATTCCAAGGTAATATTCAATCACGTTTTTTAGAATGGAACCGCGAAATTTTATGTCTAATGATGTTTTAATTTTATATTGAAGGACAAATTGATGGACGTGGTTGTGAACAAATATAATTCCTGTGAAGTTTGAAATAGTTAGATGTTTTCCCACTCCTAAGTTGTGTTATCAAATCATGCAAGCACACTAGTCTAGGAGACATGTTAATAACAATTAAGGTAACATATGTATTATGTAGTCTTTCATACATTTTGTATAAGAAGTTGTATATTAAATTTTTGGCTTTACAGGATCCGACGGGGACTGCAAGTGCAAGTGTTCATGGGAAGGTGTTAAAGGATGTAGAATTTGGTTCTCTAATTGAAGTTGGCTCTGTCTTAGTCTTAAAAATGTATAAATGCACGAAAAACATACATTTCTTTTACAATTCCATATGTGATGTCATTCATACAAGTAGTTTTGTGTGTTTTTTAGGTTGATATTTTCAATCCAAATCGAAGGAACTTCTACCTTAATATAACTCTTAACAACATTGTCAATGTATGTAGTCAAACAACATAAGTGTAATATAACTCTACTCCATATAATCATGGTCTTCTTTACATTACATTACATGCTTGAAATTAAATTGTCATTCATGTAGGTTTTCAATTTTGACATATGTCCACCCACTAACGACTTAGTTCGTGCTTGTCATCCAGTAGTAAGACTTCGACCCACAACTCTAGGTACAACACAAGAAATGAACCACACTTTAAAAACTATAATGGAAGTTGCCCATGTTTATTGTCTAACATTTGACTTCCTCATCTATTTTCGGATGCAGAAAAGATGGAGTTATTATTCAAGGCCATCAAAAAATAAAGAATTAGACGGTATTGAATGTTATGTAGGTCGAACTTCTATGTAACGTCAAATAATGTTAAATGACGATCATTAACATGTGCATGACATATTATTTCGTATATTTCAATGACATATTCTTTCCTATATTCAACAACTTTGGGTGGTGCCTGAAATTCTGGTGTTTTAATGTAAGTGGAGACCCCTTTGATTTTAACTGGGGACCTATGTTCAACTTTTTGCACAGTTATTTGGTCCTGCAAGTGACATATTAGTTTTGAGTTTTTTGGATACAAAGAGGGTTCATATGGGAGTCCAGGGACCTCATTGGAGGTTTATGCCATTCATTGGTGAAAAACTACCTGAAATTCTGGTGTTTTAATTTAAGTGTGGACCTCTTTGATTTTAACTGGGGACCTATGTTGAACTTTTTGCACAGTCATTTGGTCCTCCAAGTGAGTGATTACTTTTGGGTTTTTTGGATGAAAAAGGGGTTGAGATGGGAGTCCAGGGACCTCATTGGAGGTTCAGGCCATTCATTGGTGAAAGACTACTTGATATTCTGGTGTTTTAATTTAAGTGGGGACCCCTTTGGTTTTAACTGGGGACCTATGTTGAAATTTTTGCACTATCATTTGGTCCTCCAAGTGAGTGATTACTTTTGGGTTTCTTGGATGCAAAAGGGGTTGAGATGGGAGCTCAGAGACCTCATTGGAGGTTCAGGCCATTCATTGGTGAAAGACTACCTGAAATTCTGGTGTTTTAATGTAAGTGGAAACCCCTTTGATTTTAACTGGGGACCTATGTTGAACTTTTTCCACAATCATTTGGTCCTCAAAGTGAGTGATTACTTTTGGGTTTTTTGGATGCAAAAAGGGGTTGAGATGGGAGTCCAGGGACCTCCTCATTGGAGGTTTAGGTCATTCATTGGTGAAAGACTACCTTAAATTTTGTTGTTTTAGTGTAAGTGGGGACCCCTTTGATTTTAAGTGGGGACCTATGTTGAACTTTTTGCACAATCATTTGGTCCTGCAAGTGAGTGATTACATTTGGGTTTTATGGATGCAAAGAGGGTTCACAATATAATTGCCAACATTCACTACAAAGTTCAACAATAAAAACAATACTACAAAATTAATGAATAACAATACTATTAATGAATAATAAAATTAATCCACTGACACATTGAGAGTTTCCACAATAAATTACTCCTGAACAAAAATATTTGTACAATACTACAAATTACAATGGTTTCAACAATGTCAATAATTCATACATCCACTAACTTAAAAACATAAAGCACCTAAAAACATATCCATTAATGAAGTAGTTAAGCATCAGTTTTTGGGTTTTTTTGGCTTCCTCCTTGAATATGTGGTCCAAGGTGTTTTCAAAACAACACTCTTGAAACGTTTCCTCGGTTCACGGTTCATTTTAGTAAACATGTTTACTTCTTCATTTGGCTGGACTTCATCTACATGTAATTGTTTCTGTTCATCTACATCTTTAGGACTGCTTTCTGCCTTTTTGAAGTATGTGCAGTCCATTGCAAGAGGTTGAACTTCAACTACTTCTGACTGAGTATGATGACGAACACAATTTCTCCTTGCACTTAACTCAACTATGTCATTCACCTCTTTCTCCATACTTGTGATTAATACTTCCTGTTCCTCTGATTTGCGCACCAGTTGAAGAACTTTCACCCTCATTGCACAGACTTCATCCTTTGTTGGTTTCTTCTTTGTAATTCGACACCCGATTTGGTGAAAAGCTTCTTCAACAAATTGACTGCAAAGTTCTTCATTGGAAGCACATAACTCAACAAGAACCTGTTTGTTGACATATATAATTCCAAAATTAATTATCTACATTCAAAACAACAATGTAATACAAATTATAATAAAAAAAACATACCTTATTCTTACGCATACCACGTTCAAGTTCATGGTCACCAACTCTAACATCCATCCAATGCATAATACGGGGATATTTATTCCCACTCGTAGGTACTTGACGCTTATAACAGAACAAATGTTCCATCGCCCATATATGAACAATGAATACAAAAAAAAATCATTTCTTAAAAGGTCAAACACATGCACAATTATTACAAACATTTACCAATAAGAAAAATGTTTCATATGACCTGCAAGAGGTAAACGCAACCATCCACATGGATATACGACATATTTCCCTGCGTAATCCATTTTTAAGCTGAACACAAACTATCAACCAAAATCTCATACATTAACCACCCCCCCCCCCCCCCCCCCCCCCCCTGCCACCCCCACCACAACATTAAATAAAATAAAAAAAAATATCATTCTTCACACCACACACTACAAACAAGGAGAAAAGGTATTATGTAGGGTGGGGGGTGGGGGGGTGGGGGGGGGGGGGGGGGGGGGGGGGGGGGGGGGGGTTAATGTACCAGTCGGGGTCGGATAAACTAGCATCACTCGGTATCGAAGGTCGTCCGACCGACAAAAGTTGACGCACCAAGATAAATTAAGAAGATACGTGATAAATCAGATAATTTCATTTAAGTTATGATACACATTAAATATGGCCTATCAACAATAAAGTCCATTACAAACTCTAAATAAGCATGTTATACAAAAATAAGATACATTTTGATCAATATATTAATTACACTCAAATATTGAACACTTACTTGATCGTCAGAGAACCTTTTGCAGGTGCACTCCCGACCGAGAGTTGAGTACCGAACATGAGAAAGGAAAAGAGGAAAGCGCGATCGAGATAAAAGATTCAATTGCTAAGCTGGTTACATGTAATGTTTAGGCCCTATATAGGACGATTAGTTAAGTAATGAACCAAAATCACATGATTTTTAAAAAAATAGAAGAACCAAAAATTGTTAAATTAAAAATGAGAAAATATTTAAATTGTAATTGTTCTTGTATGGGCTGAAAACGTCTCCTCCTTTATCTTCTAAGTCTCAGACTCTTGGTCATAGGCGGGTCTCAACCGGAACTTGAGAGGGTACTTGCAAAAGGTCTTTAAACATTCAAATTAGTATTCGATATTCAGTACTTGAAACTATAAATGCTATTAAATATGTACTTTTATCCTTGATCCATATATTCATAGGATCAAACGAACCTCAGTACTGTGGACCCAATTTTGATACAAATTATTGAGTTGATCTTTGTGTTAGATAAACATTTTATACACATTAGTTATGTTAATTGGATTCCTTAAACAACGATTTGATCTAGATTCTCAAGATGTACTTAGTTGACATTCTCAAATAGTTTTTTATTGTCACTTCTAGAATATTGTCGGTCATGTATGGTAACTTTGAAATATAATTTATATATTCAATGATATTTTTTAATTATAAAATTTAAGTGTGCAAAAATAAGCATTATTATGCAAGCTAATTGTATAAAACAAATTTTTGTCTTGTGTAATTGGTTAATATAGAAGTGTTTACCTCCCTTAATTTTTGTAGATTCTGTATATGTTCTTTTGTATTTTCAAATAAGTAATAGGTATAATTACCTTATTCGTCTCTATATTTAAGGTCAATGAGGTGTGAGGTGTCCAGTAACGTTGATTAAAATATTAGTTTAGTGAAAAATGAATTAGGAGTTAGGGTTTTTTTTAATTACAATTGGGGGTTTAAGCCATTGATCTGCAGTTTATCACCAACAGATAGAGGTAGAACACTGGTGCTATTCAAATACGCAGAATTTCCCTAAGTGCGAAGGTTTACCTTCCCCGAACACTAAAAGGGGATTGACCACATCTCTCACTGCCAATATCATCATCATCTACTTCACTGCTATCTAATCAAATTCCATTTTGGTTTACGCTCAGTTCAAAACTAGCATTACTGCTTGTGGCATGTGGAGAGCCTGAAACACTAATTGTTCGACCATGATGAGATGCAGACCTCATGTTATACAAAGAAGATGCCAAAATATTTGTCATCAATGGCCATAAATTGCCTGGAATGGTTCTCCTTATATCCTATTCAAAAGATAAAACAATTAAAATCATGATGTCCGGTGAAGATAATAAATAAGAAATTTGAATTACAACACAATCAAAACTTGAACTATCTAGAGATGAGGTTGACTTGCCGGACAAATTACTACGCAGAGAGTTTTTGTCATCAATCATTGGTGGTGCTAGTCTTCTAGTCTTCGCATATTTATTACCCTCTCAACCATTTTGGAAAACTGATACGAGCAACACCATTGAAAGCCCTTTCTCTTGTACAACGTGCATCAGATCTTGTGATTTATTGTCGTTATAAGTCCCATATCCATTACTACGAGAACAGCTGTAGGCACAGGTGCAGGGGAAGAGTTCACCCTCACTGCCACCGCAGTTGGAGGAGACGCTGTCAGAGGCTTGATCGCTGGAGCAGAAGCCACAACGATGGGAGGAGATGTCGCCAACGACAATGCAGGAGTTATAGTCTTAGGGGACACCACCACTAAGCAACACTTGACGACTAAGGTGCGACTTAACGAAAATGACTAATTTCAATACATTTTAAAAAACATAAGAACCAAATTAATTTTTTAAAAATCACGATACTAAATTGAATATTAATCCTAAAAACGAATAAGGTAATTATACCTAAATAATAATAAGTTATATTTCGTATTGTGTAAAAAAAATTTACATTTCATCTTCTCTCCTTTTCCTTTACTTACACCAAATCAAACTCATAATAAAAAAGTCAATGCAAAATTACTACAATAAAATTTTAATTTTAATTAAAAAAAAGTCAAAAGTGCACACTTATGAAATTTACAACTTTATTTTATTTTTATAAAAGGAGGACATGACCACAAAGAGGGAGAGAGAAAAAAAAAACTAACTGAAAACTGAGGTAGGTATGGACATGTCTACGCTGTCACGCAAGAGATGCCAATGGTCTAAGTAAAATATATTTTTTACTTTCTAATTTTTTTAAGTTTACTTCTACTTTTTTTTATTTTATTTTCTGTCTGTTTTTGGTACTTTTAATTTTAAATGTTTTTTTTCAAGTGTATTAATTGACTCTAAAAATATGGTTTGGATATTGCTTACTGGAAATAAAATGGCTCTTAAATTCTACTTTTGGTATATTTCATTTAACGTAAATTCTGTATGCACCTTAAAAATTGTGATGGCACCCGATTCTCTTTTAAATTTTCAAAATTTACATTAATTTTAGAATTGAATTTGAAATTCAAAAATACATTTTGAAAAAAGAAATTTGGAAAGATTTTGTATGCCCTAGAAATGGAATTTTGTAATAGAATTGGAAACTTGAAATTTTATTATGGAAAAATAAATTAAAAAAAAATTGTTTTTTTTATAAAAAACAAAATTCAAAATTTATTTTAAAAAAATAATCTTGAAATTCAAAAAAATATTCCAAAAATCCTGATATGAAAATGTGTTATGGAAAAGAAAATTTAGAATATGCTTTGATTTGTTCCTCTTTTATTTAAGAACATTTTTATAGATAAAAATTGGGTAGAGGAAGTAATTTTCTTCTTGTAGAATCAGTTGGAGAAAAAATATAATTTTTTTTCAAAATGATTAATCCTAGTTTTTGAATATTTAAAAGAAATTAAAAACACGTTTTACTGAATTTAGTATCCTTAAATAAGAATTCGAGTTTAAGTTTTTATATTAGAAAAAATAATAATTACAAATGTGATATTCTTGTAAAGATAATTTTGTATAAAGTAATCATAAACTAAATTGATAAATATAGTAAATAACTCAACTTTGCTAATTATTCACCATTATGTTCGTTTCTCTTTTTATATGTAAAAATAAGAAAAAATAAGAGACGGAATAACTTTCTAAATATCACAGAAAATTATTAAATAACAATAAATTTAAAAATTAAAAATAATTAGTCACTATATTTTTTAAATTAAATATTATTTTAAAAATTAAAAAATTATTGATATATAAAATAATTTTATTATTAATAAAAATTTATAAGATAATTTTTAAATTAATATCTAAACTAGTCAAGATTTTAACTACTAATATATAAGAGTCGAGACTAATATCAATTTAAATACACATTTCTCTTTAAACCATCGAGAAAAAAAACATTCCAATTTTATATAAATTAAAATTAACATAATGTATTTTTATTATAAGGTATAACTAAATACGTCTTGCAATTATTCTTAAATTTTAATAGATTTCGATATGAATAATTGTAATAATTTAATAGTTGAATGAGAAAAAAATTATAATATTTATTATTTACGAGCCAAAATAGTTAAAGAAAATTTGATGAAAAAGTGCTGATATAATACAATAAACAATAAAATAAGAGACCTACAGAAAAGAACCATGATACTTCAAAATAATATATTATAATAAAAAGAGAAAGATGACTTTATTAACATAAAGTTTAAAAGAGTATTTAGAGAGATAATATTACTTAAAACATCTACCTTATAACTCAGTCAACAAAGACGGCTTTTGCCTTTTCAGAGTAAAATAATGATTTTAGAGGACCATTTTACATTTAATATTAATCTTAATTCAACAAGATGTTATAAAACACTTTATTTTACAAACTCAATTTTACAAATTGATGTAATGAAACATTAATTTATGAAATTTTGTTTTGCACATTAAATAACTTTTAGATTGAAAAAATATAATTTTTATAAAAGAATATTAAAGTTTTTATTTTACTGAATTTTACACTATATATACTCAGAGAGTATGATTTTTCACTTTAATTGAAAGTTTGTTGGTTATTGACTCCTTTAATAAAAATTTAATGTTTTGATTGTTATAAATTTTCAAATAGAATAGTTTTTTTTTTCTCTAAAGAACCCTTATTCTTTATTTTTTCTATGATTTAATCATCAATCTTAATGGGATTAATTCAAAAAAAGTTCTTTTTAACTTGATTAAGCTCATACTAAAATTTGGTAATGTTTGAATAACTTGTTCGAAGTTCCTAAATTTTGGAGTGGTTCCCTTGTTTGAGGTAAAATTTCCATCAGAATAAGGAATTTAAGGTAATAGAAGCTAACTTTAGTTTTCAATTGTACCCCAAGCTAGAAGATATGAATGTGGAGGGGATGTGCTCCCAATATTCAATTTATCTTGTATGAATGTCCTTTGTTTATATATTGTTTAAACTTGTATACATATTAGATTTTGATGGTTTAATATTTAAGTGTTATTTTTTTTGTCATGTTAAACAGACTTCTGAATGTTGTGGATTGCGTTTTCAATTATAGTGTATGATGAAAATGGTATGGAATTAAATTTGTACATTTGGTATAATTTATGGAATGATGTTTGTTTGTGTATTAAGAATTGATGCCTATGTGGTAACAAAGATCTCCTAGCTTTACTGATGATCTAAGTCACATAAACTAAGATATCAGGTGGTGAGAAGCTGATAGGGGAGTTGATGCACATCGTAACATATGAGATGCACGACTTGAGTTGTATTGAACTTACCATGATCCTTTCTCTTGGATTCACTGTTAATCTAAGTCTTGAATATTCGATCAGGTGTTAGTCTCAGGAAGGACTTACTTAATACGGGCCATTCGAAAGGTGTCAATTGTTATTTTGTTTGTTGAATATCCTGGATGTGTAGATCCATGTGAGATCTATGTGATTGTTTTATGTTGGGATTTGAAGAAGATTGAATAATTGAGAAATTGATCCATGTAATTTGGTTTGCTCTTTTGATTGAATTTTGTATATTATAAAATTTTATTTTCACCAGCTTACCCTTACCTTTCTTGTTGTTTTGTGAACTGCGATGATTGTACTATGTACACGAGTAGATGATCATACATGCACAAAAGAGTATGAAAGACTTTAGAGTTTTGTTTTGAGCTATGAATTTTAAATATTTGTATTTCTATAAGTCCTAATCATGTATTAGGACTGTTTTGGAAAAGTCAAAGTTTGTATAGAAACATGTAGAACTTGTATTGTAATAGTTAGATGTATTTTTGGAGTATTACAATATTTATTGCTAAGATGAGTGATCATGACTATTGAGCCTCTTGTTCATCACCTGAAAGAGATTTAAAACAATTTTGCAAGGTCAAATTGTGAGAACAAATTTAAAAGTAACCCATTTGACAACAACAAATTTAGGACTTGTTGGATTAGTTGCAAATTTGAGATGAGAGAATCCATCTAAAACACCAAAATTTTCAGGAGGTAAGGGGTCTTTTTTTTTTTGTAGCAAATAATCCAATTTATGGACATTCTCCAAAGAGGGAATATCAACAAGAATATCATCCTGAGATCTTGAACTAGCCCCTATATCAACAGCTACAACAACATATACATTATCAACAACAGTTAATTCTTCAACAGATTTCTTAAACTTTTGACCAACAAGAGATCCAATCTCCACTTGGCTAACAACAACTTCAACAAGGGTATCAAGATCAATAGTAGCTCCCTCAACTTACACCACCCTTGGATTATGAATATGTACATCTTATATTTGTACCTCTATCTCTTAATTCTATTTCTATGTGACACCAACTACTTTCTTGTAAGGGACATCATTAGTTTTTTTTGGTTTGGTGAATCATATGTTTATACTGTACAACAACATATTTGGAAAAAATAGTAGGCAGTTTGACTCTGTTATTAAGGTTATCAATATGTCATTTGCATTTAGAAATATCATATCTTATAGTTTTTGCATGGAGAGCAAAATGGAGGCACCTTCTCAAATTCAATATTTGTAATAAAAGCAAAATAAGGTTTTTCCACTAAAATTTGATAAGGCAAAGCAAATATCATATCAATATCAACCAATACTTTACGAAAAAAATCTCTAGATTTATTCATGGTGCAGTTATCAAGAGAAAGATGAGTACTAATCTCTCCCGCTATAGAGAAAATTGGTTTTGGTTGCCAATATTCCATCGAATGACCACGAATCCTGACCCAACATTGAGCTTTGGTGAGCTTCATGGAAGATGACACAAAGTCTTTAGTCCAAGCAAAGACTCTAAAGATACCCGAATTGAGATTCCAAGACCTCATTGCTAGGACTCTTCTCAAGTCTTCAAAAGAAGAAAAACATAATTCATAAAACCATTTTCCTAGAGGAATAACTTTTCAAGATCTCAGAGATTTCCAAGTAAGATCAACTTTTTACACACATCCATATGAAGTGATTTTTACCTTTGGATAGTATTATTCTTCCATGAAGGTGATTTTTACAGTCTTCAAAACCTGTGAGAAACAACCCTTCATTAATTTGAACAAATATAAAATCTTCCTTAATGCAAGGAGAAGACAACTGTGAAAGACGAATATCACAAACATTATTCAAGGCTTGTGCAATAGTCTTCATTTGTGCTTAAGTTGCATAAGATGACTTGGCTTGTGAAGAAAAACCTTAGTCCTCGAGACATCCCTAAGAAATTTGAAAATGAGAACCCATCCCACAACATTAGGGAGAAAAAACAACCCTAGCCGCTTAAAGAACTCCCAGTACATGAAAAACTACAGCTAGCCAAACATTGCACAATCCAAACCACATGAAGGCAACATTGAACAAGAGCAGGGCAAGGATCCTCCTTCAAACGTGCAACAAATCGAACCACTAAGAACAAAACGCTGATCACCAACCAACACAAGAACCAACCTCCTCACGCAAGCACTAACCACTTGGTGAGCTAGAATTTTGCAAATTGTATTATTAATTAGTTTACTTCCTTACTTCTTTTCTTATCTCTTTTAACTTCTCAGTTAACTTGATTCTTTCTTCAAGAACAAGTTATTAATGAGTTGAACTAGGTTGATAGATAAGATGCAAAATAAGGGAAGAGTTTGAGACATTAAATAAAAAGTAATAACTACCTTATCCCATTAATAATAAAATTAAACAATAATACTTTCACAAAAATACAAAATATTGTTAATATTTAATAAAAAAATTATTAAAATATCTAAATTTTAAAATACTTAAAACTTAATCAACAAAATAAAATCTCAGTTAAAAATGACATTTTTTTAATAAAAAATTGTATTTCTTTTATAGAATGACGTTGATAATTTTGTTCGTAAATCGTATTCATGGAACCGTATTTTTGTCGTGATTATCAAGTATGTTTAAAATAAATAAAAAAAGTTTGACTTTGACTATTTGATTACGAAAGAATTGTCATTTGCATAAAATATTAATGCTTTTATTAGGTATAAAAGGAATCATTAGATTAAGATTCAAATCCAATTCCAACACCTAAAGAATATTTCAAATCCGATTAATAAAATGCTATGAAGAAATTAATGTTGAAAGAAGAACATTAAAGTTTACTTAAGTACTATTTATCAAATCTTGTTTTTATATTAAATCTGCAATTATTAATCAAAGTTCTATAATTAAATATTTTATTTTTTACCGTCAATATATAAACTGAAAAAATATCCAATTTATCTATTCATATAGTTATTATAAAATAATATATAAGTAATTTTAGTTTAAAAAATTACTTTTAGCAATAGTAATAACAATTATAAAAACCATTTTTAGTCTTCACTGAAATATGAATGTATTTTGTTTATACTTCTTATAATGTGTTTAATTTTTTTTTTTCAATTTATGATCTTCAATATTTTTTAAGTTTTTAATTGTTTAGTTAATACCCTTTTAGAACTGGGATGTAACTAATAAAAAATAGTAATATATAATATATCATATAAAAATAATAATTTATTAATAAATATTTTTTTTTAAAATAAAACACATGTTAGTTCTTAATTGATTAGGGATAAATATTTAAATTATACAAACACTCAAACTTGTTAGCCATTTCAAACACGAGAGTCATATTTTACGTGAGTTTCATACTCTTACAATATTTTAAGACCTAGATTTTAATAATTTTAAATTTATATTTTAACTTTTCAATATTCAACAAATTTTATTTATTTTTATGATTTATTATATTTTATTAACATTAAAAAGTGTTTTACTAGTGATGAAACTCATTATTTTATTTAAGATCTTTTAGCTTACATCAAAATATTCTTATAAGAATTTATTATTAAATTCATATAAGAAGAATTTTAAGTAATAATATTATTATTTTTTGAATAATTTATAATTTTTCTTATAAACATAAAAGAAATCTAACCAATTGTTTTTTTTTATCTTTATATATATATATATATATATATATATATATATATATATATATATATATATATATATATATATATATATATATATATA
>Ga0123342_1007692_pt1 | contig 14091 bp, 12 predicted proteins | sample Turbeawhitnodule_FD_89960 | JGI IMG/M metagenome (GOLD analysis project Ga0123342, IMG submission 89960) | Root nodule microbial communities of legume samples collected from Mexico - Turtle bean Mexico white nodule | ecosystem: Host-associated > Plants > Roots > Nodule | place: Mexico: Nepantla...
AAAGAAATTACTAATAGGAACATGGAAAAGAAATTAACAATATTCTTCATTAATGAAATTTCAAAAGACATTTGTGTTTGTTTGAAACAATTAAGGACCTTGGAGAGTCATGGCCATTGTATTGAAAATTGAATAATCATCAAGAATGTTATAGCAGTTGCTTTAGTGTATGATAGTATGGTATAATCAACTAATTCTTTTATTTGGTTTTGAGTATGATAAACAAATTATTGTTTTACTAGTCCCATGTTTATAGCCCAACCGAGCATGCCAGTGTGGGTGGAAGTCTTGAACAGGCCAAGTCAATTAAATCAATTGGTCAGCCATCAATGTCCTTCTTTTCATTTGACTCTTCCCTTCCTTTTGGTTAGCTGATATAAATAAATACTCCTATTCTTGGAAATCAAACAGAAGAAAGTGTAAAGGATTCAATGCTTAGCGCTTGACAAGTTTCGGCCAAAGTTTTGAACCAGGTGTGTGGTGGTCTTCATCTCATCTGTTGGAAAGAAAAAAGAAAAGGCAGCAAGAAAAAGCACGAAACAAGAGGAACAATAGATGGAGTGAAGTGCTATGGAAATGGAATTGAGCGAGGTTGTTGAAGTTTAGTCCAGATTAAAGCCTCTTATTCCCGATCGACAACAAATTTCATCTTTCAGTGCCCAGTAATTTAGCTACAACAATTACTCAAGTATTTTAAAGTTTAAATTCACACAATTATATTTTTTTTTATAACAAATTTATCATGCACCTTGCTCATAATCCCTCTCAACACAAGGTTCAGACATATAGATGTGTTGAGACATATAGATATTGACTATCACTTCATTAGTGAACTTGTTCAAAAACAACTTTTAATTTCGTTCATCTTATAACAGAACTCAAAATAATTGATATATTCACAAAGATTTTTTTATTAGTGTCTTCAATCATTTTATTAACAAAAGTTGAAAATCATTAACATTTATTCTCCAACTTGACAGTGTTAGCTTATTTTTGCATTTTAATTAAATAAAGTCATATTTTCAGGGTTGAACTAGTTTAACAATTAGCTATTTTTTAGGTGTGCATAGGTGTACATGTCTTACTTTGTAACCATGTACTAGAATTAGTTTTTAACAATTTCCATGTAAAAGGTTTATAAAAGTTTGATTGCTCTAATTGAATAAAAACAGTATTTTCCACTTTCAAACAGAGATACACAAGGTGTATTTTAAGTTTTATAACAATTGGTATCAGAGCTCCGTAAGGGCCTGATAAGGTGTGAACACGAGTGAAAGGAGTGTGAGTGAAAGGAGTGCAAAGTTTGGGAGACAATGTGAGTGCATAAGCAGAGGGAAGAAGGATGTCTGGGTCAGAGAAATTTGTTCAACATGCCATCCCAAAATTTGATGATCATTATGAGTTTTGGTCCATGACCATGGAAAATTTCTTACGCATGCAACAAGGAGATGTGGTGGATTATTGAAGATGGGATACCTCTGTTCGGTTCCCCCCACTGAGGCTCAACGAAAAGTTATAACTGAGGCTACGTTGAAAGATTTGAACGTAAAAAATTACTTATTTCAGGCCATTGACAAGGAGATCTTAGAAACCATTTTGGACATGAGTACGTCCAAGATGATTTTGCAATCCATGCAACAAAAATATCAAGGTTCAACCAGGGTCAAGCGAGCTCAGCTCCAAGCCTTGAGACGTGAGTTTGAATTACTCACCACGAAAGATGCAGAAACCATTTATCAGTATCTAGGACACAATCTCAATACTGTTAGCAAGATGAAGTTGAATGGAGAGGTGATGGACTCAAGTACTGTGGTTAGTAAAATACTCAGATCACTCACTCCAAAGTTCAATTATGTTATATGTTCAATAGAGGAATCCAATGATTTGAGTAGGTTAAGCATTGATGAACTCCATGGAAGCTTACTGGTTCATAAGTAGCGAATGCATGACTCTCAATTTGATGAACAAGTGCTGAAAATTTCTCAAGAATAACATGTCATGGACACAGTTGAGGAGGTGGTGGTCGTGGAAGAGGTCGCAGAAGACAAACATTGAATAAAGCACTTGTTCTTGTCGGTTGACTTGGTTACCGGTAAACTTCTGCAGGCGAACTTGGACTTCGTCTGCCTCGTGGTGGAACTCGTGCCTTCCTTAATGTCTGGATGTTGTTCCTGTTAAGACAGAAGGCGCCCTAACGGCCTATCGCACTCCGACGATCAAATCAGTAAGGGCTCACAAAAGCAACAATAATTCTCAGTGTAGTGTGTAAGAACAACGTACCTTCACCTAAGGTTTCAGCCCCTTTCTATAACAGCACATGCAACAATTGCACTTGAGATAAGCAAATATTAACTGAAAATAAGCATATTATCTTATATCTCTTACAGAAAACCACTTGCCACGTGCACCAATGACCTTTAGGTGCTAAACTGCAAGCCACATTCTGTTATAAATACACCTCCCTATCTTTTTAGGGTTAGCAACATCTATCAACAGGTATTTTACGTGCAACAAACATGTACGTGCAACAGATAAAATATCTCTTTATATTTTATCTTATATCTTTATAAAATATCTCTTTATATTTTATCTTTAAGCACATGCAACTTGAATTTAAATCATAGCACATCATTAGAAAATTAGGCCCATTAACCAAACAGGCCCAACACCGCTACCTTGACTCCAGGTCCATGGCCGAGCTGAATTCTACCCTACCCGAGAACCGAGTAGTAGCTGGTCCAAGACCGAGGACCGAGCTCTTGCCCAGTACAACACTCATAGAATGTTTTCGGTGTCACAAACTAGGACACTTCCAATACGAATGCCCACAAGTGGAAAAGCAAGCACATTATGCAATGTACAAGGACTCATTAGAAGTAGAGGAGGAAGTGCTATTGGTAGCATATGAAGCAAAAAATCTATTTGCGCAAGAAGAAGATTGGTTTCTTGATTCTGGTTGTAGTAATCATATGATAGGAAATAAAAAGTGGTTTACCAAGATACACGAACAGGGTTTGTGCAAGACTGTCAAACTAGGCAATGACACCATTGTGGCAATAGCAGCAAAGGGGGACATTTGAGTTTGTATCTATGGCATCTCACATATCACCGCATATGTATATTACGTACCAGAACTAAAAACCAATCTTTTACGTACCAGAACTTGAAAAATTTTCCATCCAAACCGTGGATTACTTTTTCATACCAACATCAAAGGAAATAGGATGTTTTACCTAACATCTTCAATGAATCCTGGCAAATCAGTGCCTTCTTATAAATGAAGTTTCAAAACAAAAAGCACAGCTTTGGCATAAAAGGTTTGCTCATATGAACTTTCAAGGACTTTGCACACTTTCCAACAAGCATTTGGTAATTGTTCTACCTCCTCTAAAGTCTCCTAAAGAAATATGTACCTTGTGTATCACTGGAAAACTCCAACTAAATCATGTTGATGTGTGTGGTCCCATTGCACCCTCGTCTCACAACAACAAAAGGTAATTTTTGAGTTTTATTGATGATTGCTCTTCTAAGACATGGGTTTACTTTCTGCATGCAAAACATTTAGTGCATTCAAAAGTTTCAAAGATCGTGTGGAAAAAGAAGCCAACGCTTCCATTATCTGTCTAAGAACTAATAGAGATGGTGAATTTACCTTTGAGGAGTTTGCAAATTACTACAAGCATCGAGGTATTTCAAGACAAAAGACCACAACTTACACTCCACAAGAAAACGAGGTTGCAAAGAGAAAGAATCGCATTATCTTGGATGCAGTCTGGGTAGTCTTACAGGAGAAACATGTTCCAAAATTGTACTGGCCTAATGTTGTCCGATGGTGTGTTCACGTCCAGAATCGAAGCCATCATCTGCACTAAATCACCAAACTCCAAAAGAAATTTGGAGTGTAGTCAAACCACATGTGGGCTACTTTAAAAAATCGGTTGCATTGGTCACGTTCATATTCCATATCAGAAGAGGAGCAAATTAGATAATAAAAGTAAACCGTGTATACTTCTGGGGGTAAGTGAAGAATCAAAAGCTTACAAACTATATAATCCTATTAGCAATAAAGTCATCATAAGCAGGGATGTAGTGTTTGAGGAGGACAAAAACTGGAACTAGCATGACAATATAAAGGAGTGCATGGATGATACTTCAGAAGGTGAATCGACAGTTCTAGAAGATACACTTGATACTCGAGAAGGTGAACCCCGAGTTCTAGAAGATACATTAGTAGAGTCTGCCCCACATGTTCTAATCATCCATGACACCAGTTCAGAACCACTGATCAATCCTAATTCAGACTCAGAATATCATCATCCTCCAGCTGAAGAGAGAGAAACAAGACACAACTGACCACCTACAAGGATGACCGACTATGAAACTAACCTTTCGATAGCAGAAGAGGAAGAGAGTTTACTAGCCATGATGATGTGCGAATCTGAAGATCCTCCCTCATTTAAAGAAGCCCACACAAATCCAAAATGGAGAGATACAATGTACGCTGAAATCAATGCAATAGAAAAGAACCACACCTGAAACTTGTGGATCTTGCAAAAAGAATTATGCCTATCAACGTGAAGTGGATATTTAAGACCAAACTCAATGAAAGTGGTCAAATCGAGAAATATGAAGCCAGATTGGTGGCCAAAGGTTATGCTCAGAGGTTCGATATCGACTACACAGAGGTTTTTGCCCCAGTTGCTCGACTTGATACGGTGCGAGTCTTACTAGCCTTGGCAGCTAAAGGCACATGGGATGTCTTTCAGCTTGACGTAAAGAGTGCTTTCTTACATGGTAAACTTCAAGAAGAAGTGTCCAGCAACCTAAAGGATTTATCAAAAAAAGACAGATAAAATCAAGAAAGCTCCACGAGCTTGGTATAACAAGATTGAACCATATTTTTCCAAATATCACTTTGATCAATGCCCTAGCGAACACACCTTATTCATTAAAAGAATTCATGGTAATATTCTAATTGTTAGCCTATATGTTGATGACATAATTTTAACAAGAATAGTCGTCAAATGTGTGAGGACTTCAAGAAGTCGATGCAATTAGAATTTAACATGACAAATTTGGGAAGAATGAGGTACTTCTTAGGAATAGAGATTATACAAAGTGATGTGGGAATTTTCATCTACCAAAGACGTTATGCTCGTGAGATGTTAGTTCAGTTCAACATGACAGGATGCAACTCTATTCGCAATCCAATTGTGTTAGGCACTGCACTATCTTAACATGATGAAGGAACATCAGTTGATTCCACCAAATCTAAACAAGTAGTCTCTTGTACCTAACAGTCACCCGGCCAGACCTAATGTTCAGAGAGAGCCTAATAAGCAAATACATGGCTACTCAAAGGCATCACATTAGACTGCTACAAAACGTATTCTGAGGTATGTACAAGGCACCATTGAATACGGTATTCTATATCAAAAGGGAGGAAAGACTGAAATCATATCCTATAATGACAGTAACTATGTTGGGGACTTGGATGACAGATGAAGCACTTTTGGAGCAGTATCCATAATAGGATTAGTGGTTGTATCATGGGTTTGAAAAAAAGAAATCAGTGGTTAGCTTATCAACTATAGAGACAAAGTATATAGTTGCAGCGACATCAATGCATTAGGCTTCACAGAGTTTTAGAACATTTTGGAATTGAAAGAAAGGAAGCAATCACAATTCTATGTGATAACAACTCCACTATTCAGCTGTCCAAAATCTTGTCTTTCATGGGCGTAGTAAGCACATTGTTGTGAGATTTTACTTTCTTAGAGATCAAGTAAATGATTACGTGGTTGAATTGAAATACTACAATACTCAATAACATGTGGCGAATATAATGACTAAGGCTGTGAATCTTGAACAATTTGAGAAACTTCAACAAATGCTTGAAGTAGTTGACATTACTACAGTAAGCTAGAGCTTAATGGAGTGATTGCAAGCTTATTTTTGCATTTTAATTAAATAAAATCCTATTTTTCAGGCTTGAACTAGTTTAGTAGTTAGATATTCTTTAGGTGTGCATGTAGGTGACCTACTTTGTAACCATGTACTAGAATTAGTTTTCAACAGTTTTCAAGTAAAGGACTTATAAAAGTCTGGTTGGTCTAATTGAATAAAAGTAGTATTCTCCACTTTTAAACATATATACACAAGGTGTATTTTAAGTTTTATAACAAATAAAATATTAAAATAAAATATAATTAGATATTAAAGATATAATATATAATCAGTTATTTAGTTTTAGATATTATAAATATTATCATCCATTATTTTGTTTCCTTTTATGTTGAAATTATTATTAGTTATGTTTGCTATCATATTTAAGTTTCACTTTTCTATAAACCATGTGTCTTGATTCAATAAATTTTTTCCTTCTCTTGTTAACTCACACATACATAAAAAATAACTTATATAAAAAAAAAAACTATAAAACTCTTAATCCAACTATAAAAATAACTTACAAATGAAAAAAACAATCATGACTAATTACAATTTTTTTTAACCTAAAACTTTAAAGCAACTTATAATCCAACTTTATTTGTTATAATGGCTTTCATTCGTTATATTTTGCTTATAGTTCTATCCATGTCATTTTTAGTAGGGTCATCCTTTCATTCAACTTAAAGTTCTCCTTCCAACATTATCTAGTTCATTTTAATTTTTTCTTTCATGTCGGCTTAAGGGGTAACATGCTTGGATACATTTCAAAAAATTGATTTTTTTATTTGTATCTTTTATTTACTTTTTGAACATCAATGTTTAATTAATTTAAATATTAGAAAACCAAGTTTTTAAAATGAAGCAATTTGACTTTTAGTGGATATGGATCTCCAATATCTCTCCACAAATCTAAAATAACACATTTTTATTTATCAACACCTTTTAGGTTTTGGTCAATTTGAAAAAAAAAATACAATATATGTTATAGTATAAAGTATAACCTATTGAAAAAAATTATAATTATAAATTTATTTAAATAATCTTTTAATCACGGACATATTTTTTCTCATAGAAAACATTTTTCTTCCATTTCTTTATATTTCTCTTATATTAAATAGCTTTAAATTTTGTTCACTTTTTATGGTTTTGCTTTTACTCATGTTCTCTCTTTTTAAACAAAATAAAAAAAAAAGTAAAAAAAAAATATTTTTAATTATTAATAAGAAAGGAGTTTAAGTTTAACTCGTTTATATAAAACCCATTTATATAATAACATTTGTCACCGTATTATATAGCATAATATGGGAACATCAACTTCTGAACTAATAACTAATAATGGGAGCATTTTTGTTGAGTAGCATCTCAATTTTGAGTACAGTGACGATCATCAAACCAATGAAAATCAGCACCGAGACCATACATATAACCAACATTAACCAAGAGGCCATGCCACTTTTCACGTCTTCAGCATATTGCGCACAAGCTAGACCAAGGAAGGTTAAAGGGAATGAGTACAGCCACCATGTAACGTTAAACCTCTTCATCGATTTCTTGAACATGGCTGGCCTGCAAGCCTGCATTCAAGAAGAAAGTTTGACTCCTTAATTAGAATGAAAAAGATTTAAACATACAAAAATGAAAACTGAGAAGTTAAAGTGAATCCACACTCTAGAATATTGGAATCAGCAAAGAACCTACCTGAGACATGAAAAGGAATAAAGACAGAAAGAGGAGCATCTTTGATGGGGTGACAAAAGCACCTAAGATTGATTTCCAGGTTAAACTTGCTATGCTTGGTGCAGCAAAAAACAAGAAGTAAGCTGGCCTTAGCACTGTGGGAAACTGGTTTCCACTTGACTGACGCTGATATAGAGTTATAAATATAATTAAATAGGATACCAATCCAAGTGAGAACATTAAAACTGCACTCTCTTTCCAACCAATTTCTGCAATAACTTGAGCAGACACCAAGTTCCCTATAACCGAAACCTGGCTAGTAGGGTTTGCCACAATCGACAGAAACCTCCTTTTAGTTGTGAACCATTGTCCATAAAGTTTAACATCAATCAGCAATATTACAAAGGAAAAAGCCAAGCAAAGAGCTTGGTAATAACAAGTTGTATGAACAATCATGGGTGCTGATTGAAGCATGAGAAGCCAAGAAATCCAAGGAGCATACATGCAGTTCACACCAATATGGTGTGAGAACTCCTCCTTCACTATATCAAAGTGAAAGATGCACTTGAGCACGTAAAGGAAAGATATAGTAGTGGCAGTGAACAGTGACACGCACCAAAGTAGTAGAAACGCAATGGAAGGCATCAAATTGAATCCGTGCCAAAGAGAGTGCGAGTCCTTGTTGTGTTTACTCAAACTCTTCCACAGCAAAGCTTGTGCTCCAAAGGAAAGGCATATGAAAAAGTAACCAGCATGGAGCTTGGTCAACATTGGTAACCGTGAATTTGATGGCTTGGTGATCTTGGTTGGGAGGGCGCAGTTGTTAGCATTGTTCATGGAACCACCTTCGATTCCATCAACTGTTGCCTTGATTTCAGCCTCACCCGTCATATTGCTATGAGAGTGATATTGGAATATAAGATGTCTCACACTCACTCATTTCCAGGTCCAGGGATTATATAGTGGAAAGATAAGAAATAAACTCGGATCAATGCATAATGTCTGAACCTATTCAGGTCATGATGATGACAAATATTCAATTTTATAAATTAATTGAGTATGGATAAGTACTTATTAGGTATTCATATTCTCATACTTGAATCTTTTTAAATTACTAAACTTTTTGTAGTTTATTTAATATTTATTTTAAAATTTATATTATTATTTGAGATTGAAGAGAAAAAAATTATAATTTTGATAATATTTTCTTTTACAAATTTTATTTTTTATAAAAGAATATTCATAATATTTTCTCTTACAAATAATATTTTTTATAAAACAGAATATACTAAAATTTTATATTTTGTGAAATATAAAATACAAAATACATATGAGCTTTTAGGTGGAAGAAAAAAAATACTCAAAAGCCACGTTAGTGCTAAGTTGACGAGTTTCCAATTTAGAGTGGCTATATTAGGTAGGATATATTGATTTTTGAATGGGACAAAAACCTGAGGAAGGTTGTGATATATGCATTCAATTTAAGTGGGTAGTTAAGGCATACTTTTAAAATAATAAAATAAAGATACGTTATTTTCCTACATTAAAAGTTATGATAAATTATGATGCTTTAAATAATAAATGTTCACTGTTCACTCCTTTTTAAAGAGTCTTATTTTTACGACGGCTGAACATGAAAGATATTACATAAGCTACTTTAAATGGAAGGATTTGAATAGTGGTCCAATGTTCTAACTTTTAATCTTATTGTGGTGATTGTATGAGAAAAAAATACTTTATAATTGTAAAATTCTAAGTTTTAATCTCACTGTTGATATTTAGTCAAGAAAAAAAAGTTATATTGATAATGAATTTAGAAAAACTTTACGGGTGTGTTTGAATTGGGAAGGGGATGTGTGAGAATTTAAGAGAATGGATGTGTGAGGATGTGAGAAGAAAGTGTGAATGATAAATGGTGTTCTACTACTCCTTTAGCACATATTGCAGGGTTATATGATGATATTGGCATTCCGGATACAGTTTCTCAGTTTTGGACAGATCGTGATTGAAATATTTCGTTGTCTTTATAGTAGATGCCTCATCTTTTTAGTCATATAATGGTTAGGGTAGATCAGGATGTTCCTAATTGGATTCTAGATGAGTTTGGTCGGTTCACTCTTAAATCGGCTAGGATTTTTTTCTTGGAACCAGGAGTTCCCTGTGGTTGGGGTAAATTTATTTGGTCTTCAAATATCCCACATTCCAAAACTCTTGTCCTTTGGAAAGTTTTTCATGGACGACTTCCTACAGATAAAAATATTCAAAATAAAGGTCTCCATATTTGTTTTATGTGTACGCTTTGTGAAAAGCATGAGGAATCTATTCATCATTTATTTTTTGAATGCCCTAATGCTTTGTATATTTGGAGTTGGGTTCGACAGATTTTTCCTACTTCTCATTTTTCTAATAATGATGATCTTCTTTCTTTTATTAAGCATAATGGTAGTCCTTTGCTTAAATTGATTAAGCTTGTTGTGATAACTTTTTCTATTTGGATGCTATGGCATGTGAGGAATAATGCTCGTTTTCGGGATAAGATTGAGGTTTCTAGGACTATTTCAGTTATTAAAGATTTAACTTGTCTAGTGGGAAAATCTTCTAAAGCTTCAATAAAGAATGATATGATGGATTTCAATGTGATTAAATTTTTTGGTATTAATAATCGTGCTAGTAAAGTTCTTCGTCCTCTTCCTGTTAGATGGGAGTTACCTTCACCAGGATGGGTTAAAATTAACATTGATGGGGGCTGCTAGGGATTATCCAGGTCTTGCCACTTGTGGAGGTATTTTTCGTGGGAGTATAGGGGTGTTTATTGGAGCTTTTTCTGTGTTTCTTGACGTTCAGACTGTTTTGGCTGCTGAATTTAATGAAGTTATATATGCTTTTGAGGAAGCTCAAAAGTTGGGACTTACTAATGTCTGGCTGGAATGTTCCTTGGATGCTTCGTAATCAATTACATACTTGTCTTAACTACTGTGGAAAAATCAGGTTTAGGGTTACTCATTTTTCGTGAAGGAAATGTGTGAGTTAATAAGTTGGCTAATTTAGGATTTATTCATAGAGAATCATTTCATTGATATAATAGGCTTCCATCTAGTCTATTCTTAGAATTATTTATTAATAGGTATAGTCTACCTATGTATCGTTTTTGTTAACATATGTGTTTTGGTCTAGTCCCCCCATATTTTTGTATTTTTTTTTTTTTTAATAATACTTTTTTCATGTGATGGCAAATGATTGTTGTTACTTGAAGTGTCAACCTAGCTGAGATGTCAAGTAACATAGTGATGTCTAACATGAAAGCTTTTATAAAAAAAATGTGTGAAAAGGTGGGTTGTTTAGATTGAGGTATATTAGAATGGATGTGTCAGAAAAGTTTGTGATTGATGTGATGGGTGTGAGAGAATTTTAAATTTTTTTAAAGGTGTAGAATGTTAAATTTACCCTTATCTATTAAAAAATTTAATAATGAAATGAGATATTTTTGTTTAAAAATAAACAATTTTCACATATTCGTAGATTTAAAAAATTATAATTAGAAGATAAATATGTATTAAATGTAAATAGGTATAATTTAAAAATCTTAATTAGAAAAAATATGTATTCAACAAATTAAATAAAAATAGAAATTCAAGTAATTTATTAAAATATTAAACATGTACTATAAAATTAAAAAATAAATAAGAAAATAAAATCAGATCTTATATAAATAAAAAAAAGTATATGTTATTTTTTAATATTAACGACTTTATTCCATTGGATATCAGGCTAGGACAAGGAGATCCGGACGATTCCAACACTCGGAAACACATGAGGTCAATGGTTGTCAAATGACAAAAACATCGTCGCACTTCTCCTACAATGTTTGGCTCCTCATCTCATCAACACCATTTCGTGAAAGGAATCATGGAGACATCCTTACTTGCCAACTAGAAGAACCCCACCATAGATAGATATGACGTCATGATGGATCCAAATGAGCAAAAAAATAAAATAAATATATATATATATATGTCATGCAGGTTAGCTTGTATACTTCGAAAAACGCGATTCTAGAAGAGTCTTCCCAACATTCCTTAAAGATCCACCTTGAGTTGGTTTACTCGTTTACCTTCCAAATTGATTGATTGCTTCAACATCCTATTAGAATTAAAAGCTTTAAACAAGAGGGAGTGAATTGTTTAATGAAAGATTTTCAAAAATACTGAACAAGAATGAAGATTAATGAAGAAACACAGAAGAAGCAATCAAATCAACCAAGAAACAAAATTGTTTTTAATTGATTCCAAAAAACTCAATCGGTTGTTTATGCGAATCAACCGATTGTTTTTATTAGCAGTTTATAAAAACACAGTTCAAATAGTTTTAAGGAGTGAGAGATAGAGAAATTCACACAAGAATTTATACCGATTTACTCTTAACCAAAGCTACATCCAGTCCTTAGCTAATCACTGAGAATTCACTATGTAATCAACCCTAGATTACAAACACACAAACACCAAAGAGGTGATCTTGAACCTCTCAAAAACATTCACCCTCTTTGATACACAATTCACTACAAGTCAGAACACCCTCTTACTGTATACACCAGCACCTTACAAGTTTTACAAATATGAAAACAAATACAAGTAAGAACAGGAAAGATCACACTTGATACAGAAGAATTACAGCAGTTCCTATTCCATTCTTAACCAAAACAAAGCTTTAAGTAATCTTGCAATCTTGAAAAAACTTATTAATCTTTTTGGTAATCTGACCTTTCTATATTCACAGATTTAAACACCATTTATATAGTCTAAAAAATAGTTGTTTAAGACTTTTAATCAAGGGGCAAAACAGTTTAGAATCATGGAAAACAGATTTACAAGACTTAACACATTCTGTTAAGATTTTTAAAAAACAATCGATTAAAAACTCCATTCAACTGATTGAATTGGCTTTGACTGTGAGGACAACCAATTTTAGCTTTTTCAAATCCTTTTCAAAACCACTAAGTGTAAAACAACTGATTGAAACGATAAATCAACAAGTTATATTTCACTACTTTGAAAAAAAAATTATTTTGAAAGAACTTGCTTGATTCAGTTTTGGATTAAGTTAAGAGTGGATTGACAAATTCTATAATCTACCCAAAACCCATGCCCACAAGCAGCAACCCTGCCTTCAAGAAATCTTCATGGATTTGGAGATATTAAAGCTTTAAGTTCAATACATCCTAGCCTTTATGTTTTGAGCACAATTTGCAACTAGTCATTACTTGACATCGATAACCCTCATTAACATCGAACAAGAGAAGACAAAATTGTTATGTGATTTCATGGAACAATTCTAGAAGGTAGCACTCAATATCAAAAACCTTGGCTTGGAGGTATCCATTCATCACATTTTCACCATCCTAAAATTGGGTCCCTTCTCCAAAAATTTATGCATGAAACTGACATTTAACCTGGTCGAACTCAAGAAGAAAGTTGTTAATTTCATGCAACTGAAGGAGTTAAAAGTGTTTTGTAACTAGCTTTGAACATAGGTCACAATTAAGAGCTTGTTTAAACTTGTCCAAACTCAATGACCAAGAGGACCAACTTAAGGACCTTAGTTCATGCAATACACCCCCCCAATGAACACGAGTGGCTCTAGAATACTCGAGGAGGCCCTAAAAGTGAATCCATTGTCGACATTGAGAAAATTACATACCCCTCCAAATGTTAACCAAAGCAAACTATCATCACAACTCAAACACAACACAAAAGAATGCATGGCCCTACGCTATAAGATTGAAAACCTTGTACAGGCTAGACACTTGCGCTACTATATACAAAGGACAATGAAAAATGTACTCGGACTGCATGAGAGGATCACGAGAGCAAAGAGAACTCCAAATTTGTTGAGATGAAAACGAAGAATGACAATGTGAAGTGCCTTTTCACAGGGTTATTAACACCATCTCGACAAGGTTTTCGGGAAAGGAACGCCATCCTCAGCCTAAAGGAGACATAATATTCCAATTTGTTAACAGTACAAGAAAATCTGAAATTACATACAAATTATTACATACGGATAAAAATCCGTATGTAAAGTCAATATTACATATCGATATCACATACAAATTTTAATTCAATTTAATTAAAAAAACAAAAATTATTACATACAGATATTATCCGTATGTAATGTATTAAAAATTTAATTAAAAAAACAATTACATTTTAAATTCGTATGTAACTTATTTCAAATTAAATTGAAAGATAAAAGAATTGTTACACACGGATTATATCCATATGTAATGCAATAAAAAAAAATTATCCGTATGCAACTTATTTCAAATTTATTTAAAAAATAACTAAAAATATTTATAATATTTATAATATTTATAATATTTATAATATTTATAATATTTATAATATTTATAATATTTATAATATTTATAATATTTATAATATTTATAATATTTATAATATTTATAATATT
>Ga0123342_1007693_pt1 | contig 14084 bp, 10 predicted proteins | sample Turbeawhitnodule_FD_89960 | JGI IMG/M metagenome (GOLD analysis project Ga0123342, IMG submission 89960) | Root nodule microbial communities of legume samples collected from Mexico - Turtle bean Mexico white nodule | ecosystem: Host-associated > Plants > Roots > Nodule | place: Mexico: Nepantla...
AAAATAAAACCAAAAATATTTTATTCAACATGGGAGGAGTATTTACATAAATAAAATATATAAATAAATATATATATATATATATATATATATATATATATATATCATCATTATATTTAACATAATTTAAATCATTCAGAGTCAAACAAGAACAAATTCAATAACTCATTCACTTCAATATTAAATTACACTATATCATATTCAAATCAACCATTTTTTCATGTTCAGACAAACACATCTACCATGAATCATCCATATCAAAATCAACATATTCACATTTGATTTCAAACAATACTTTACATTACTAAAAAATAATCAATCCCGCAAACAAAATTTGGAACTGGTGACCACGTCACCCCCATATCCAGATCTTATAACCTTAGATACTTAAGCAGATGCTCACTAAAAGCTCCAAATCCTAAAATTGTTCAAGGGTAGCTTAACTTGCATCACAGAGTCCTGATAAAATAATCTAACTATATCATTAGGACTTTGAGCCAACACAGACTAATTCTAAAGATAAAAACATCACATGCAAGTCTAACCCAAAGGCAAACCTAATAAGATCAAAACTAACTCAAAGGAAAATGAACCAAAATGAACTTACTCTATCTCAAATTTTGATTGGGTAATAATATCATAGAGTTTACTGTCAGGAGTTCAATGCGCAGACTCCGATCATTGATCTAATGAGCGATAATGTTAGAATCTTAGGGAGAAGACAAAGAAAGAGAAAAGAAAACTTTTAGAGAGATAGTGATTTTTTTTTAAATAAATCTGAATAACTGAATTTTTCATTTATATATTCTTCTCATTTTAATAATAAAATATTTTAAGTATAATTTAAAATATATCACTTCTACTCTAAAGTTATTTTCTAAATCCTTACCACTATTGTATAAACCATAACAAAGAAAAAATATTAAAAATAAACTACTCATCCACTTAAAATTACTCCACAAATCAATATTTCATGATGTTGTTACTTTTTCTTTCTTCCTCTTTAGTTTAAATATGTAATTTATATTATTTCTCTAGTATTATTTTCATTCAAATTAAAATTTAAAATTTAAATATAAATTAATAATATATTATCATTTAAAAAAATATAAAAAATTTAATAAAAGTATCAAGTTTTAACTCATTAAAACAAAATAGTGTAATAAAAAAATCGTGCACAAAGGTTTTCCTTATTATGTATAAAATAATTATTTTTTAAATAAACATCGCAAATCTAAGTTGACGCACCAAACACATTTATCATCGCGTGGAATTGGAAAATAGCAACTTTTATAAATTGTAAGTAAGGTTTAAGTATACTTTTGTTATCTCAAGTTTATGTTAAAAATTGATTTTAATCTTCATATCAGATCATTTGTTTTTTTGCTCTTTTTACTTTTTGATAATTGTTATAACGATCTTTTATTTATTAACTATTTTTATTCTAGACCTACATGTACATATAATATAAATTGTTTAGTTTGATAAGTAAAATTAATTTTTGACGAAATATTATGTAAAAAAGATATATTATTTATAAAATTTAATAATATATATTGATTAATGCAATTCACACCAACTAATTGAATTAGTAACGGGTCAATCCAGCACCTTTTTCCAAGTGAATGATTGATCTAATTATGATAATACTCAAAAAGTATTTTTTATTTTTTATGAGAAATTAAATCATTAATGAGAATTATTATTTATTATTTTCTATAAAAAATTAAAGCAAAAAATAAAACACTGAGGTAATTTCATAATTTTTGCTTTAAGAATATTTTTGTTCTCTTTAATTAAATAAAAATATCAGTGTGTGAAGTTTCCTCTTATTTTTCTTTTTGGCCTCATAACTAATAATGTAAGATTGAAAAACATTGAATCTAACACAGTTGACATTTGCATTAATTCCACTTCACGTGTGTTGACTTTTTTTATTTGCAATTGAGATTCTAGTTTTGAATTCGGGGGCACCTTGTAAAAAACATGAAATTTATTGTTTTAGATAAAACAAAAATTATTTATTCAACATTTTAAGAGTATAAGATTAATTATACATCATTACAAGGGATGGAGTCAAGTATTGAAGGAAGGGCCAATTAAGACATTAACAAATATTTATTAACTATGAATTCGAAAAAATATTAGTAATAAAAGTGTCACTTTATTTAAATTGGATATGATAAAAGATAAACTAGCTAGGTATTAAATAAAAAGTTTTATATATTTGTTTACCCAAAAATATTAACTATATTTAAATTTTTAGTAAATCATGAAAAATTATGCTTGCTCATGGACAATCTTTTAGCATAAGATGTATTTGAAACAGCTTTGAAAAATTATATCATTTTAAGAAAATGATTAGTATAATTGTTAATAATTTATTAAATAATTAATTTTTATTTGCATAGAATAAAAAAATATTTTTTCCATGAGAAAATACAAATTATATATATATATATAAATAAATGAATAATGGAAAAGACAAAATATGTTGAAAAAGTTAATTTGAAGATACAAAGTAATCTCAAGCTAACATGTATGTACGCAAGACTTGAATTTTATTTGGATATTAAATTTTAAATAGATAAATAATGGAAAATTTATAAATAAAATATAATTTTTTATTATTTATTTATTTTGAGAATTTTATCTTTTTAAAATTTATTTTCTTTTATTTCTCATTAAAGTTTAGAGAATAAACAAAACCGTGTGATGTAGACAGATTATACAATTGAGAAGATAAAAAGTTGAAAATTAATTTAAATTGCTCAAAGTTGTGGTCTATATATATATAGTATTAACGATTAATATGAACTTTTCTAATCATATAGTTGTTACATTGAAAGGATGTAGAAATAAAATTGGTATTAAATTTATGAATATATTTATTGTTGTTTGAGAAATGGTCTTCTATGATGTTATTGCACTTAAGTAGTAACATGGTCATGCAAGCCACCGTCCCACACTTGATTCGTGCGGGCTGTGAATTATGCAAGATGGACTTAAACAGACTATTGGGTTGACAACTCACATTTTTTTTTCAATGAACTGATCCGCCACACTTTGCCATCCCGAATAAAATTAAAGCAGTGTATGGACAAATTTCTCTCATCATCCAAAAGGGATGAAACTCAAGTGACAATTTAATTACTCAAGTGAATACTATGGTTGTAGTGCATGAATTCTGGAACAAATGAGATCATGCAACTACATTTTAGCGTGAAAGAATGTGTTTTGTATTTTTTAAACTTGTTAGAAGAGACACAATCACTACATCAATTACAACAAAAATATTTAGATTTATCAATGAAAAATTATCATTGGATTGTACTTTAATTTTACCAACATGTTTTTTTATTTATTTATTTTACTAAATGCACAACAAAAAATTCATCATAATTGAACGTCAATCAATATTGATTGATAATTTGACACTAATTCATATTTATCTATAATTTAATGCTAATCAATATCCATGATAATATCTATCAACAAGTTCCATAAAAATAATATAATAATAATAATAATTAAGGTAATAATAATAATAAAAATAATTACGATAATAATAGTATTTTTCTTACTTTTAATATTTTTTTATAATTATAATACTAATAATTGTATTTTATATAGATACATAATAAAATGAAAAAATCAATTTAACAATTTCACATAATAATAATAATAATAGTTATGATAATAATAATAATATTAATTATGATACTACTAATAATAAAATATTTATTATAATAATATTAATAATTTTTTATTATTAATAAATAATTTATGATAATATATAGTAACACTAATAATCCTATTTTATAGTAATATATATTAAAATAAAAATATTAATTTATTAATTTATTAATTTGATGTCCTAATAATGAAAATAATAATAACACTTTTATTTTATATTAATCTATATATATTAAGATAAAAATATTAATTGAATAATTTAAATAATATTATTAATAACATTATTATTGTTAATAACATTATTAATACTATTAACCTTATTAAATATTTTTAATATTATTATTATAATTATTATCATTAATAATAATATTACTATTAATATTATTAAATAAATTATAATTAATAAAATTATTATTAATAACATTATTAGTATTATAATTTATCTTCCTATGTATATCATATGTAAGCACATGCGAGGATATACGTAATTGCGTACGTCATCAAGTTACCAAGACCCCATTGTACGTAAAAGAATTTCAAAGCGTGTTGCAAATTTTTAGTTTTCGTTTTCAATATTTTTAAACCTTCTACTTTTAATTTACACTGTCAATATTCATTAAAAAATATTGGTCATATTATTATTATATCCATACATATATGCTAATGATCATGTCACAAAGATGCAATATTCACGCCATTACTCATCATTATTATTAGATTATCATTCGACAATCTTAATTAATTTTCCCAACTTAGATAAATTTTTTTTTATTGAATTAAATTTAATTAACTCATGTGATTAAAATAACTAAATATTATTAATATTAGTAGTAATATAATTTTTATTTAATTTAATTTATTATTCTATTACTCAAATATTTTTTTTAAAAATATTAAATTTCTTCAAATATTAATAGTATAATATAATTTAAAAAATTATAAAAAATATAAAGTAATATTTTAAAATTATAATTTTTATTTTTATTTTACTATTTATAATCCAATTGTGCCAATCCAATACTGAATTATATTGAATATAATAAAATAATTTTGGAATCTCAACTCCACCAGTATACACGTTAATATATACAAATTTTTCATGGTATAGTTTTACTACTATTAATAAAGTAGATTTTATATATAATTTATTCTTATAAATAAATCTTATAAAACTTTATATCTTCTTATATATTATACTTTTTTTTAGTTGGTGTGAACTCTTCAAAACTTAAATTTAATATTTTAATTAAAAAGAGAATATTTTTTAAAAATACAATAACTAAATAAGTAAAGTGGATTTTTGTAAGCACAAATAAATACAGAAGACTTAAGTATAATGCAGAGATTTAACTAAAAATCAGTATAAAATAAAAATATTTTTGATTTAACTACCCTTTGATTTGGATTTTTATGATAAGTTATTTTCATGCTCTCCATCAACAATGTATAAAAATGAAATTAAAAATACATTCTTTATCTATTGTTTCATAAGAAATACTTTAAGAAAATAGAAAACTTTAAATTTTGACATTTAACAAAAATAAATAAAATTCATCCGTCTTAACCCTTCATCATTATACTTTAACTTAAACTTAAACTTATTTATGTTATGATAATAATTATGGATTAAACGAGATTTATAAACGGTAATAGTTTTACTTTTATAGTCAATAAATTGGTTTTTATTATTTAAAAAGACTTTCGAGAAACCCTTAAAAATAAGTTCTAACTTATTCCTTTGGTATAATTCATTTTATAACAGAAGCACTATGAGATCGTAAACGCCCCACCCCACTCACCATTTTTTTTTCTCTCTCTTTCCCTTTTCCATTTCTCTTTAATTTCTCTCTCATAATTTATTTATTTCTAAATTTAATCACATCCTTCATTAGGAGAATCAAACTACATTTTTATTCGATCATATTTTTAAAGAGAGTCTCTGGATTATGTAATGATTTTTCTATTAAAGTTAAAGTTTTTACTGGAATAAAGAATTTCAAATAAAATAAACTATCTATATTTTTTTTTAATAAAACCTTAGATAACTGATTTAGATAATAAGTTAATCTAGTAATTGTATGTATGTTGGCTCATAAAGTTAGTTAAATTGAAGTTGATTATGAGTTTATATGAGTATGAATTTTAGATATATATGTGATTGATTTGAGAAATCTTAAATGATGTATGAGTGATTGATATGCATTATATGTGAATGATATGTGTTGTATGTGATTGATGAAAGCTTGCATGAACTTGATATCATACATTCGAGATAATTTATGAGATGTTGTGTTTTGGTATAAAAAGCCTATGAGCATAAATCCTCTAACTTCACTGATGATCCAAGTCACATAAACTAAGATATCAGTTAGTGAGAAGTTGAAGAGGGAGTTCATACACACTGTGACCGCTTATAGTCACACGGTATGAATGTTTGGACTTACCCTGATCCAATTCGAGTGGATTAGATGTTAGTAGGAACATACTTAATGAGTATTTTAGAAGAGAATAAATTCATATGCCATAAATGGTTTAAATGAAATTGTACCGGTATGGGCGAGGCCGAGGTCCACCTGGCTGCCCGAGGCCGAGTCGACTTGACCAAGACCAGGGGAACCTGGCTGAGACTTAAGAGATTTGGTCGGGGTGACGAGGCCGATGACCCACCCGGCCGAGACCTTAGAAGACCTGGCCGAGACCTTAGAAGACTTGGCCGAGACCGCTGAGATTTGGCCGATGGCCGACCCATACCATGAGAACCTGGCTGACGGCCGACCCCTATTACAGTTAACACTCAAACCAAGATCAGTGAAGTTAATCTATCATTAAGAATTAGGTAATACAACCCTAAGCGGTATCCACCTCGATAAACGGTCCCAACATGGTAGGTCCATTAGAATAATATAAATAGCACACATTCCAAGGAGTAAGGTATGTAATTTATTACTGTTCATCTACCTGGGAGCTGACCACCCGCTTTACTGACTTGAGCGTCGAAGTGCCTTCGCAGGTACTCCCACCATCTGGTGTTCAGCCGAGGCCGAGTGCCGAAGGAGAAGCAGGAGGACGAGAAGAATCTCAGCTCATCACCCAGTCACCTGACCGACCGAAGGAAGGAGAAGAAGACTTCAATAGTTCTCTAGGTCCCATCTCCCTAGCAGGAACAATTGGCGCCCACCGTGGGGCCGAGGGAAACTAGTTGAAGGAAAAAAGTAGACGGTCTCAACCAGAAGCATGGAGAGAATGACCGAAGCCGACCAGACAATGTTGCTACTGTCTCTCTAGAGAGAGATGGCTGAGATGAGAAGAAAAGCCGAGGAGGCTACTCAGAAAAACGAGCAGGAGCTACAAGTTCTCCGTAGGGAGAACGAAGAGATGAAGAAAAAGCTGGGGGAGGGAGGACCCTTTGTCCCACCGAGAATGTTGTCGGCAAGTCCTACACCTCTCCCCCTAACCCAGATGTGGCCGAGGGGACGAGAGGCCGATCCCCTCCCCGGGAAACCGAGATGGGCGACGAGTCGTGCCTAATGAGATCCACCCGAATGACCCTGACGGCCGACTCGAACCACCGACACCCCTTTACCAACAACATCATCGAAGTCCCACTGCCTGAGAAATGGAAGGGTTTCAACCGAGACCGATATGACGGGTCGACCGACCCGGACGAGCATATGGACGCTTACACCACCCATATGAGTCTCTACACCTCGGACGACGTCGTGTTATGCCAAGTGTTCCCCACATCCTTGAAGGGTGCAACCCTTAGTTGGTTCACCAAGCTCTCACCCAACTCCATCGATAGCTTTGCCACGCTCGTCGCAAAGTTTGAAACTCAGTTCGCGACCAGCTGGCCGCACCATCTGACCTCCATCGCCCTGGTAGGCATTCGCCAGGAGAAGGGCGAATCGCTGAGAACCTTTGTGGATAGGTTCAGCAAGGTGGCAATGAGCATCCGGAATCTGAGCCTGGACGTTGCCATGCACCACATGCTGACGACCCTTCGTCCGGGGCCCTTCGCCGACAACCTGTGCATGCAGCCGGCCGACAGCTTGGACGAGTTGAGAAAGAGAGCTGCTAAGTATATGCAGTTGGAAGAGCTCCGAGAATTCCGCAATCAGGCCCGTGCCGAGGCCGACGAGGAGAAAAACAAGGAAGAAAAAGACCGTTAGGGGCGGCCGGGTCAAAGAAATGACCGACGCCGAGACAACCGAGACCGGCCGATCCGGTTCCCAAGATACACACCCCTGACGACCGAGAGGGGGAGGATTTTGGACGAGGCCCTTAACGCCGAATTGATCCCTCCTCCAAGAAAAATGGCCAGCACAAATAATGTCGACCGGGGGAAGCAGTGTCAGTACCACCAAAACACCGAACACTCAACCGAGAAGTGTCAAGCCCTAAAGGATAAGATCGAGGAACTTATCCAGGCTGGGCATCTCTACCGTTTCGTCAGTAATCGCCGAGACCCACCCCGACGGGCGAATCCACCCAGGTGGACGAGGTCGCCTCATCACGGCCGGAATCACCAAGATAACAGAGGCGACCGACAGCCTGCAAGGGACAACCCCCCACGAAGGGACGACCCCCCATGGAGGCCGATATGAGAGGTAACCGAGAGAAGCATGAACAACGCCCGGAAAAAGCACCTCCGGGCGATACATAAGGTAAACGCGGTGACATTCCGACCAAGGATGCCACCCATCACCTTCACAGACGAGGACTTTAAGGGCGTAGACTATCGCCAGCAGGACGACCCGATGGTAATAGCGGTCGATATAGACCGATTCACCATACAGAAGACCCTCGTGGACCAGGGGAGTTCGGTAGATATCCTCTACTGGAAAACTTTCAAGGCCTTGAGGATAGCCGAGGCCGAGATGATGTCATATGACGACCACGTAGTAGGATTATCGGGCCAGAGGGTGGGTACCAAGGGTTACATCGAGTTGTACACCACCTTCGGAGAAGGGAAAAACACTAGGACCATCAAAATCCGATACCTGGTCATCGACGCCAACACCTTCTACAACATCCTTCTCGGCCGACCATCCATCAACCGGCTGATGGCCATAGTATCAACCCCTCACCTCGCAATGAAGTTTCCTTTGAGGACAGAGGACATCCTCACGGTCCACGTAGACCAGAAAGAAGCACGAGAGTGCTACGTTGAAAGCCTACGGGTGGAGCCTTTGAGGGCCGACACCTCTCCTCTCAAGATGAGAAAGTCCTCCCGAAAAGACTGCTCCCCCAAGAAAGACCGATCGAGGAAGGTCGAGCCAACCGTGGCGTTGGTGGACCTCGATCCCCGAGCGACCGAGGACAGGCTGGAGGCGAAAGAAGAGCTAAGGAGAGTCCCCCTCCTCGACGAAGAGCATAGCACGGCTGTAAGAACAGCCCTAGCAACGGTCGAGGCCGAGATCCTGCATGCCGCGCTGAAAAAGAATATCGACATGTTCGCATGGACGCCGACCGACATGCCGGGGGTGAGCCCGGATGCCATCACCCACTGGCTGTCAATATTCAAAGAGGCCCGCCCGATCTCCCAGAAGAAAAGGGACTTGGGCGACGAAAAGCGACTCGCGGCGAAGGAGGAGGCCGGCAAGCTCCTCTCGGCCGGGTTTATAAGGGAGGCCCGATATACGACATGGCTGGCTAACGTCGTCATGGTCACCAAACCGAACGGTATCTGGAGTATGTGTGTCGACTACAGAAACATCAACAACGCATGTCCGAAGGACGCCTACCCTCTCCCAAACATTGACCGGCTCGTGGACGGGGCGGCCGACCACAAAATTATGAGCTTTCTGAACGCTTACTCTGGCTATAACTAGATAAGCGTGCACCCGAGGGACAAGGAAAAAACAGCCTTCATGACGGTCGACGCCAACTACTATTACGAGATCATGCCGTTCGACCTCAAGAATGCAAGGGACCTACCAGCGCCTCATGGACAAAATCTTCAAAGGCCTAATTAGCCGGGCGGTAGAAGTATATGTGGACGACCTAGTCGTGAAGTCCGACTCGTTCGAGCAACATCTGAAGGACCTGGACGAGGTCTTCACGGCCCTTAGGGGAGTCAACATGAAGCTCAACCCCGAAAAATACACTTTCGGGGTGGAGGGAGGGAAGTTCCTGGGTTTCATGCTCACCCACTGAGGAATAGAGGTCAACCCCAACAAATGTCAGGCCATACTCAGCATGAGGAGTCCGAACAGCGTGAAGGAGGTAACACAACTCTTAGGGCGACTGACCGCCCTTTCTCGATTCGTCCCCCGCCTAGCCGAGAGGACGAGATCGATGGTCCAACTACTCCGAAAAGAAAAGATTTGCCTAGGACGACCGATGTGAGGAAATCTTTAAACAATTCAAAGAATTCCTGACATCTTCGGCCGTCATCCAGAAGCCGAGACCTGACCACCCGATCCTGGTATACCTGCCAGTCTCGGAAGAAGCAGTCAGCGCTGCCCTGGTACAGGAAACCGAGGGCGAGGAGCGACCGATGTACTTCATTAGCCGAACCAGGTACCAAATGATTGAGAAGGTGACCCTCGCCCTGGTCCTCTCGGCAAGACGGATGCGCCCCTACTTCCAAAATCACTCCATAATTGTAAGAACCGACTATCCTATTTTTAAAATTTTATCTAAGCCGGACCTTGCAGGGAGGATGATAGGTTGGTCAATTGAACTCTCCGAGTTCGACATACGCTACGAACTGAGAGGCGCCATCATGTCCCAATGCCTGATCGACTTTTCAGCCGAGCTGACACCACTGCCCACCATCTCGGGCGGGTGGACGCTCTACGTTGACGGTTCCTCAAACAAAACAGCCTGCGGAGTCGGAGTCGTCTTGGAGGGATCGGGTGACCTCTTCCTAGAGCAAGCTCTTCAGTTTGGATTTCGGGCGACCAACAACTAGGCCGAGTACGAGGCCCTGCTCGCTGGGCTGAACCTAGCCTACGACATGGGAGCATGCGAAGTCACATGCAAAAGCGACTTCCAGGTAATGGTCGGCCAAGTCAATGGAGAGTACGAAGTAAAGGAACCTTTGCTGCAGCGGTACTATCACGCGACCAAAAACAGTATCGCTCGCTTCAGCAAAGCGCCCTTGGAGCACATACCGAGGGAGGACAATAAAAGGGCCAACATCCTCTCCAAGCTGTCGGTCACCAAGAAGAAGAGCCACCAGAGGTCAGTCATACAAATATGGCTGAAGCACCCCAGCGTGACGTAGGGCGAGGCCGAATGTCTGCTATAGAAGAGACCGAGGCCGAGGCCGAGAACTGGATGACACCCGTCATCTAGTACCTTACGGACGGTATATGCAAGGCCGACCAAGAAAAGGCGATGAAACAACAATGCACTCGGTACACCATGATCAACGAAGATTTGTACCGGAGAGGTTACTCGACCCCCCTACTGAAATGCATCACCAACAAACGGGCCGAGTACATTTTGGTTGAGATCCATGAAGGGATCTGCGGAAATCACGCCGGGGCGAGGACGATGGCCGCCAAGGTTCTGAGGGACGGTTACTATTGGCCGTCCGTACAAGGCGACTATGCCGAATATGTGAAGAAGTGCGCCAAGTGCCAAGTGTTCGACCCCCTCCACCACACAAGATCGGAAGAATTGCACAGCATCATCTACCCATGGCCGTTCGCAATTTGGGGGATGGACATTATCGGTCCCTTCTCCCCGAGGAAAGGGCAGACCAAATTCTTCCTGGTGGGAGTCGACTACTTCACCAAATGGATCGAGGCCGGACCCCTCGCCTCCATCTTGGCAAAAAATGTACAAAACTTCGTATGGAAGAGTATAGTCTGTCGGTTCGGTGTCCCGCACATAATAATAACTGATAATGGCCGACAGTTCATTGACCGAGGCCTACAGTCCAAGGAGTAAGGTATGTCATTTATTACTATTCATCTACCTGGGAGCTGACCACCCGCTTTACTGACTTGAGCGTCGAAATGCCTTCGTAGGTACCCCCAGCATCCGGTGTTCAGCCGAGGCCGAGTGCCGAAGGAGAAGCAGGAGGACGAGAAGAATCCCAGCTCACCACCCAGTCACCTGACCGAAGGAAGGAAGGAGAAGAAGACTTCAATAGTTCTCTAGGTCCCATCTCCCTAGCAGGAACAGAAATCAAAGAGTATAAGGGATTGAAAGGAAATCAAGGTATCGTGAGACAAATGGATTTATGTGACCACAATTTGATTAATGATTCTTTCGAAAGACAACAGATTCATATGTAATCTCTATGATTGACATGAAATCAAAGGTACCGAGAGTTGAAAGGAAATCAAGGTACTATGAGGCAAATGAATCTATCTAAAGTCAATATGATTGAAATAAAATCAAAGTAGTGTGGATTGAAATGAAATTTGTACCTGTATAGGCAAATATGGCTTAGATAGTATCTGAGACTGTATGTCCAATTGCTTATATGTCGATGATCCTCGGATTCCTTCCTTCAAGTCTCCTTCCACAAATGTTGATGCTCGGTCGGTCGGGGTGACCTGAAAAAGGTACTCCGATGCTCAAGTAAGTACTATGTGTAAAAAATCTATAATAGTAATTGGTAAAAACGTACCTCATACCTCCACGGAGGGATTTATTTATAGCATTGGTTATGAGCCCTTGCCATGATGGGCCGGATATAGTCATTGACTGATATGCATCATGATCCCATCTTTCAGTTAATCAGTATTGAGCTGATTTGTCGAAAATATTTTACACATATTTCAAAATATAAATTATGACTCATTAAGTGTCGTTGCAACTATTGTTACTATCATTTATTGCGTAAATTGGTATCTTCTTTGACTCGGGCGTTCAGTCACCGAGGCCGACACTGGGTTGTCCGGTACCGATCGATACACTTGCCCCCTATGCTCAAAGAAATTAATTTATGAAGAGTCGTAAAATGACCATTGGAGTTCCTGAGGCAAGATGTGACTGTTGAATGCATTAAATGCTTAGCGAAGATGTGACGTTTACTTATTTGAAAATAGCCGCCGTTTAGTGGGTATTGTTCAATCAGAAAGATCTAACGGTTGAAATTTCGTGTCATTTCACATGCCGAGTGATACGAGCCATTGGATGAGTGTTGATCCAATAGTGGCGAACGATACACATGATAATCTCTCTCCTCTTTGGTTTTCTATAAATAAAGCCTCATTTGAACGAGGCAGGGTTTACGTATTGATCACTGCTAATATAGTTTTGCTTAGCTTGCTCCAACAGAGTATGTCAACTTTCTTTCATTTTTCTTGCGCCAAAGTTAGTAATGTCTTCCTCTACCAATTTTTGCAATAGTATATTAAATATCCAACCTTCTGAGCTTACCCACACCACATCTGGTGATGCGACAAACGTGAGTGTCTCGGACCACACGGTCGACCCTAGGTCAGACAGTTCGAGCTACGCATGGGGTTATCCACGCGTCTTGGATATCTCTTCTTGCTTCAGGGGTCCAAATGACTTGGATAAATTTTTATCCAAAGTATCCTTCTTGAAACCTAACTCGCCCTCGGATGACGTAATTGCCGATATTTGCAACTACACCGACTGAGTATGTCTCGGTCGGGAAGGTGCACCCCAAGATTTCTTTTTTGTTTATAACACATTTTTTACCGATTTATAAATTACCCTTCCCCTTGATATGTTTACCATGAGAGTCTTAAGAATTCTTAATGTGGCACCGACCCAACTTCATCCCAACTCGTGGGCGACCCTACAAGCTTTTAGGTTTCTCTATGATATTTTCAAAATACTGTCCACTCCTCAATCTTTTTTATTCTATTATAATTCTCATTTGAGTACTCCAATGAGTTGGCTGTATTTATCTAGTTGACCAGGAAGTATTCTATTTTCACCCTACACCTCGTTATATACAAATTTCAAAGAAAATTATTTCAAAAATTTTGTGGAGCCGGACAACAAACCCTATTTTTATGACGCGGAAGGGAGAACAAAATTTCCTTTTCACTGAACTCAAAATCTGACAAGAATTATATCCTGGAGAGATCTTCGATGACTCTTCGAGATAAAGAATATTTTTGTGTTCTTGACCAACTCCCAAATAAGTTACCTACTCGGGAGTTGGTAGCATTGTATGTGTCATCCAAGAGGTGAAGAAATCTTACTAGTATGTGACTTCTTTGTTGAACCAAGTGGTGTTCAAGCTTTGAAGAATCCAAACCCTTTGAAGGATGTTGAAGGCTTGGTTGTGCTTGCTGTTGCTGAGCTGTCTTAGATAGGATCTGGGGTAGATTGTTTATGTAATCCACTCTTGATTGAATCCAAAGCATAGGCATTCTCAATATTTTTAAAAGAAAAGTGTTTTTCAAACTAAGTGAAAAACAACCGATTGTTTTGTCGAAACAACC
>Ga0123342_1007694_pt1 | contig 14083 bp, 8 predicted proteins | sample Turbeawhitnodule_FD_89960 | JGI IMG/M metagenome (GOLD analysis project Ga0123342, IMG submission 89960) | Root nodule microbial communities of legume samples collected from Mexico - Turtle bean Mexico white nodule | ecosystem: Host-associated > Plants > Roots > Nodule | place: Mexico: Nepantla...
ACCATACAATCACAACATATAATTTAAACTTTCTAACAATCCAAATATATCCAAGAAGTTATTTAACAATAGTAATCCAAAATAAACTATGCTAAAATAATAATGATAGTAATATCCATAACAAAGAGCACCAGAAATTTTTGGGTTGATCGAAAATATTTTAGGTTGATCTAAATGACACCAGAGAGCACCAGACATTTTTGGGTCGATCGAAAATATTTTAGGTTGATCGAAATGACACCAGAGAGCACCAAAAGTTTTTGGGTCGATCGAAAATATTTTAGGTTGATCGAAATGACACTAGAGAGCACCAAAATTTTTTGGGTTGATCAAAAATATTTTAGGTTGATCGAAATGACACCAGAGAGCACCATAAATTTTTGGATCGATCGAAAATATTTTAGGTTGATCGAAATGACACCAGAGAGCACCCAAAATAACAAAGTCCCTGCTATAGCTAAAATTTCTCTAAATCAATATCAAACAACATTATAATTGTATAACAACAACCATATATCAAATTTCACCTTCAATTCTTCTAGCCTAGTGTTCTATTGGAAAAATTCAGGCTAGTTTCCCTTACCTGAAAATTAGTAGATATTCACCAAGAGCTCCAAAATCACCGATAACTCAAAGGTAACTTAACCTATATCACAGAGTCCTAATAAAAAATCTAACTATATCACTAAGACCCTAAGCTAACAGAGATTAACCCTGAAGCTAAAAGGGTCACATGCAAAGCAAGGACAAAAACAACCTGACAAGTTCAAAATTTGACTTAAAGAGAAGAGTAGAAATGAACTTACTCTATCAGAGATTCTGATCGGGCACTCTTGTAGTACTCATTGCCAGGAGTCTGATGGTGGACTCTGATTGTCAAACTGATGAGCGAGGAAGTCAGAATCTTAGAGAGAAGGGAGAGAAAAGGAAAAGAACTTTCTAGAGAGATGGTGGTTCTTTTTAAAATGAAACCTGAATAACTGAATTTCTATTTATATGCCCTTTTCATTTTAGATAAAAAAAAATATTCAGGAGTCATTTAAAATATACCACTTCTACTCTTAAGTAATTTTCTATATCCGTACCATGTGTTATTATGGACGGAGGATATGCCATTTTTATGTTATTAAACCAGAGAAATTATGGTGTACTCCATTAAATTTTAAGGGATTTAGAATAATTAAATTTGTATTTTAACAAAGGTGTTTAAGTTAGTGTCATATGTCATCATCTAGTGATAAAGTTATTACATATTTTAATTAGGTACCTAATTATTAAAATATGTTTTCATTTAATTTAAAAATTATAATTATTTCAATTTAAAGTTTGATTGTTGTTTTATAAATATTTTAGAATAAGGTTTGATTGTTTCACATTCAAAATCTGAAAACTTCGAAAATATGTTATATTCAGAAAAAAAATAATAATACACCGTTAAGAAGTTATAAAAATATTTTTAAAACTATAATCGCATTTTAAAATTAACTAAATTTAAATTTAAATAGAATATTTAAATAATTAGGAGCCAAATTATAATATGTCATAATTATTTTAGAAAGGAAAATTATAAGATGTTGGTTAATGTTTAAATTTTGTCATGATGCATCCTTATCCAAACATAGTCTATACTAACCATCTTGCATGGAGTATTATTGTCCATTAACATGCTACCACCTTCAAAATATTCAAATGTGGCAAACCACTCTCTTTGACAACTCATACAAAAGGAACTACTATAATATAATCTAATCTAACAATCACGATTAGAGGTTGTTGTTTACAAACAACAATGAATACCAAGTCATCATTAAACATGACATCCTTTTGAAATATATATATATATATATATATATATATATATATAAATAAATAATAAATATGTTATTGATAGTTATAAATTTGTCTTTTTATATTGATACTTAAACACGGAAAACTCTTTATTATAAAAATGTGATAAATAATATTTTTTGATAAAAAATAAGAATATATTTGATAAATTGTACCACCTCTAATACTTTGTATAAAAAATAATTAGTAATGCCTTTTGTTTTAATTATAAAAAATATTATCACTTTCTCTCCTCGTCAGTAAATTTGGACCAAATCAGGTTCTGAAGGTGATTTTCAGGTTAACCTTTCAACATCGCCTATTTGAGATGCTCGAAGATCACAATGAGGAGATCTCCGACAATCAAGTTTAGTGAGAGCATTAAAAAATATGAGTGTAGTGTGTATTGCATAGAATAATCCTTATTTTTTGCTTAGGGTCTTAAAGTCCTTTTGTAACACTCGTAGATCATTATTCAGGAGTTAGTAAATATATAATAATTTGTTAATATATTCCATTTATTTTAGGGTGTTGATATACATAGTATTGTCTCTACCTATTTACTTTTGTTGAGCTTGTGCTAAGAAAGAATATAACTTTAACCGATTTGGTTTATATTTTAAATACTTAAGTTGTTTTATGTTACTTTAGCGTGTATATCGCTTTATAAAAAAATCGACATCTTTTAAGATCATTGGACCTGTCCTTATTTAGATCGAACATTGTATGTTGAGCTCAAGAGAAGTGAAGCAAGAAAACATATTTTAAGTGATCATGTTATAACCTAATCAGGATCGAACAATACACTTTCAATGTATTAGTTACTATTTTTTATATTCTTAATTTATTGTAAAGTTTAAAAATTTACTTACCTATGATGAACATCTATGTATTTATAAAGCTATAAACTAAATGACTCGTTCACATTGAATTTTTGTTGAGTGATCTCATTAGATATAATCACATTAAAACCAATTAATTTAATAGATTGTAATGAAATTTAAATTTATGAGATTGGTATTAAGTATTTGATATATTAAGTCATTTATTGTATATAATTTTTATATGTTCTTTTTTACCACTGTAATGTATTTGAGGAATACGCGGGTAGGGAATAATGGTTAAAAAGTATGATTAAATAAAATTGCTCTTGGCATGTGCATATTAGATACAAGTATTTTTTTTTTAAAATATAAATATGAACATGGATATTGTAGTTAGTCATTCAGATCTACCCATTATAATTTTAAAGTGGGTGGCAAATACTAAAAGAGAACATCAAGCACTTGTTGTGTGTTTTGGGCTTTAAAAACATAATTTTAAAATTTTAAATTGCCTTTTGAAAACTGAAAATATAAAATTGTAGTGTTTCTTATTGGTAATAGAAACAAGTAGTGTTTTTACATGTCGTAGAAAATCTACTTTAAGAAAACTAAACTCATAACAATAAATATTTTTGAATATAAAATATAATATAATTAAATTTATAATAAATAAGTAAATAAAATTATAACATAAGATTATATTTATCTGATGACAATTTCTTAGTTTGGTTGTAATACGGCAAATTTTGTTTGACAAATTCAAACCATATGAAAGAAAATAATTTTAATTACAACCACTTCTAATTTTCGTCTAAAACCAAGTAAATGCGACAAATAAAAAAAATATTAAAAAATGTTTATGATTAATTTCAAAAATGGAACCAAATCCTTCCCATTGGTGTAATAAAAGCTCGAGTGAATATGGTTACATTATTACATTAGATTAAACACCCAAATTCCCTTTTTAGTCCGCGAAATCCAACTGGAGTTACTGCGTGTGGTAAAGAGCACGGTGTACGGTGCACCCTCGAAAATGAAGTTTTTTATCCCATTGGATGCATCAAAGATGAACCGAGGAAAATCCCTAGGAGGTCTTACCGTGGTCCAAAGCACAGGGGAGTGAAGTTCCCCAAGAGAGCGACACCAGCGAGGCATTTCGTTTCAAATCCCGAAATTGGACTCATTTGTCCCCCCAAAGTTCCAGAAAACGACAAAACCAGCCATCCCCATCTCCCAGATTTCAGTTGCTGACGTGGCTTTAACCGGCAGAAAAAACAGTTAGCTCCTCTCAGGAGAGAGACCCCTTTCGCGTGTTACCAAAATTTCAAACGAAGCTCCGCGAATTCGAGCTCAGAAAGAAGAAAAACCCAAGGCATTGTCTCTCGCCACCGCAAGCTCCACACCGCAACCTCTCCTTCTTCCAATTCCCTTCGCCGCGGTTCCAACGACCCCGACGTCTCCTCAAACGGTTAGGTTTTTCGCGTTGTCCGAGGGTTCCTCGCAATGTCGCTGGTTTCGGTTATCGTTGCGTTGTTTCCTCCCGCATTGGCGACGCCGAGCCGTCTCTGCTAGAGGGAATCCGAGGAATTCCGAGGTTTCTGTGTTGACCGCGTTTTCTAGGGTTTTGTTTCGAGCTGAAAGTGGTGACCGGAGGCGCATTTCTCTGCGGTTCTATGAACTCTGCGGTGTGGTTGAGCTATGGGGTAGATGAGACTAGCTTCGCTTGGTTAATTTGAAAGCGCTGAATTGGGTTTCATGGGGAGGGGTTGGACGTTGCTTTATGGTATATGCTTTGTGTTGGTTCGTTGTTCAAATGGGTGTTGGGTCCATTCTTGGGAAGCGCCTCTTATTGCAACTTGAATGGCTGATCCTCAGAAAACTGCTCTTGGGGAGAGAGATATCGAGCAGGTTCAACAGTTTTGGCTTTCCTTCTATTGTTTCTTTTGGTTTTTAATGATTAGTGTAGCAAAATAGAAAATGAAAATAAAATTTACTTTCCTGTGTGTCCCATTCAATATATTTTTAGTGGGGTGAATAATAATTTTTAGTATGGGAGTCATATACAGTTCCTTATGTGCTGTGTTTACTGTTTTTTTCTGAAGTTTTATTTTGGTATTTGCATAATTCTTTAATATGAATCTTTATTATGCCGATTACTGAGGTGAAACTTTAATTCTAATTGAAGAACAGCATAATCAACACATGTGAATCTGTATCTATGTTTTGTCCTAATATACAATGGTTGCTGACATAACCAAACGTTGAAACTGGAAGCAGACTTCTTGCCTTGTGCCTCTTAGTTTTGGAGTCATGGATAATCTTCTTTCCAGGATAATTAACCTTTTTTGTTCCCTTTGTAGGCAATTGCATTTCTTAAGAAAGGCTCATATCTTCTAAAGTACGGACGAAGAGGGAAGCCGAAGTTCTGCCCGTTTAGGCTTTCCAATGTAAGTTGCTATTGTTATTGCTTCTTAAAACAATTGTATTAGCCCATTAAAGGACATAAAACTACCACTTTTTTGATTTAGAACTTTATACAATTTATACATGACAATTTTCTTAAGATTTTACTGACAGTAACAGTTTGCTGATGGAAAGTGGTAAACACAGCAACAAATAGGTCGCTATTATATACATTATGACCACAAAAAATATTATAATTGACTAAAACAAGTTGTTAAATATGCATAAAATCCAGTAATGAACAGTAGTTTAGGAATGCGTGAATCTTGTTTGAATAATCTAAGATGCCAAGCAGCTTATATATAACAGCAAATTATTCTTGAGGGGAACAAAAGGTCAAATGCCTTTAGATGCATTGTGTCTTCAATGTTATAAAATAGGAATTTTATATATTATTTTTTGAGTATTAAGCTTTTGCTAGGAATTTAAAATGTGCTTATTTACTTGTTTCTGATTTTTCCCATTCACATGTATCTTCTGTTCTACACTATTCAATGCTATTGGTTTTGGTTTTAGGATGAGTCTATACTCTTATGGTACTCTGACAAGGAAGAGAAACAGCTTAAACTCAGTACCGTTTCAAGGATCATTCCAGGGCAGCGGACTGTAAGTTTAAGCCTAGAGACTATTTTCTCTGGTTAATTCTTGGTGCCTTTTTTGAAATTTCAAGCCTTCACTTGAGTTCAATACATCATTCTGAAATGACCTTGGGGCTTTATTTTGTAGGAATAGTTGGAAAAATACATATGTTTGACTGATCCTTAGCACTTTATTTTTTTTATTGGATTACTGCACCATGTTCATTATTTTGGTTTGATGTTATCATCCAGGCAACATTTCAGCGGTATCCACGACCTGAGAAGGAATATCAATCATTTTCTCTTATATACAGCGATAGGTCCTTGGATTTGGTGCGCTTTCTCTCTGCATAATTGTTTATTATTATGAAAATTAAACCTACTAGGCCTGTAATGAAGATTGTCTCATCATCTTTTTCTTCTCACTGATCTGGTTGTGAAAAGCTAGTCTGATATTAAGTTAGTGGGTTGAGTAAAATGGGGAAATTATAACTTATGAGCTTCAATATTTGATTCACTGCTAATCTATGTACAGATATGCAAGGACAAAGAAGAAGCTGAAATCTGGTTTGTTGGTCTTAAGGCATTAGTTACTCGAGCGAACAATCGCAAGTGGTTTGAGTCAAGAACTGATGACAGTCACTGTTCTGATAGTCCAAAATCTAGCACACGAAGATCCACTCCATCAAATACACCATTTTCTGTAACAATGGCTTTCATCTTTGTGTTGTTTCATACAGTTCAGATAGACATTTACAATTTTCTATATTTTTCACTCTACAATTTTATACAACAGGACCCTGGAGATGCTGGTGGAGCTGCTTTTGATGTGAAAAATAGATGGGTAAAGGCTTTCTCTGAAATAATTTCTTCCAATGCAGCAAGCAAGAGTACCAGTCAAGCTGAATCTATTGCAAACTCCTCCTTGTCCTCTGGGTGTGTGGATAACTCAAGCAATCGAAATTCTGCATCTGAGGCATTTCGAGTTAGTTTGTCTAGTGCTGTAAGTTCCTCCAGCCAGGGTTCTTATCATGAAGATTTTGATTCCCTAAGTGATGTTTTTATTTGGGGAGAAGGTATTGGCAATGGAATTCTTGGTGGAGGTGTACATAGAGTTGGAGCCTTGTCTAGTATGGATGCATTCCTCCCCAAGGCATTCGAATCTAAGTTAGTTCTAGATGTTCACAGTATTAGTTGTGGCTACAGACATGCTGTTCTGGTTACCAAGCAGGGAGAGATATTTAGTTGGGGAGAGGAGTCAGGAGGTAGGCTTGGACATGGTGTAGAAATGGATGTTTTTCACCCTAAGCTTGTTGACACTCTTGCTGGCATGAATATTGAGTCAGTAGCATGTGGAGAATATCATACATGCGCTGTTACTTATTCTGGGGATCTTTATACATGGGGTGATGGTGCTCACAATTCTGGCATGCTTGGACATGGAAATGAAGCCACTCACTGGATTCCTAAGAAAATAAGTGGTAACTTGGAGGGTTTACGTGTATCTTATGTGTCCTGTGGACCTTGGCACACAGCTATTGTTACATCAGCTGGGCAACTGTTCACATTTGGTGATGGAACTTTTGGTGCCTTAGGACATGGAAATCATTGTAGTGCAACTATTCCTCAAGAAGTAGAAACTTTGAGAGGGTTTAGAACAACCAAGGTTGCATGTGGTGTTTGGCACACTGCTGCAGTTGTGGAGGCGATAAACGAATCTGTGGAATCTTCTACACGCTCATCTAGTGGAAGATTGTTCACCTGGGGTGACGGAGATAAAGGCCAACTTGGACATGCTGATAGGGAGCCTAGACTAGTTCCTGAGTGTGTAATTGCATTGAGTACTGAAAACATTAGCCAGGTGGCTTGTGGCCACAGTCTTACAATTGCTTTGACAACATCAGGACATGTATATACAATAGGAAGCACTGCTTATGGGCAACTTGGCTGTCCTGCATCTGATGGAAAAGTCCCTACATGTGTTAAAATTGCTGACAGTTTTGTAGAAGATATTGCCTGTGGTTCATATCATGTTGCAGTCTTGACTTCCAAGGCAGAGGTTTACACATGGGGAAAGGGTTTAAATGGGCAATTAGGTCATGGAGACAATGATCACAGGAATAAACCAACACTTGTTGAGTTTTTAAAAGATAAACAAGTGAAAAGTGTATTTTGTGGTTCAAACTTTACAGCTGCTGTATGTCTTCATAAATGGATCCCAAGTGTTGATCATTCTACATGTTTTGGATGTCGTAATCCATTTAATTTCAGAAGAAAACGTCATAATTGTTACAACTGTGGACTTGTGTTTTGCAAATCTTGCACCAGCAAGAAATCTAGAAAAGCTTCCCTTGCTCCCAATACTAGCAAGCCGTATCGAGTTTGCGAGGACTGTTATCTTAAGCTTAAGAAGCCTGCTGAATCAGTACCCTTGGTGCAAACTCCTAGCTTGAGAAGTGTAAGTTTGCAAGAGAATAGAACCACTAAAATACAGGGAACACTATTGAGACTTTCATCTTTTGGTTCTATTCTTCAAACAGAAAGTAGTCAATTGAAGCTTCCAGATTCACAAGATAGCCACCGTTCCCCAGCTTCGAATGGAAAACTAGAAATGAAGGGTTTTGCTTCTTCAAAATCATCAAATTCTGTTTTTGTTGATTCTAAGAAAAACCTTCCATTTTCAGAGCCTGCTGCAAGATTATCTTGTCAATCAACATCTCCAGTTTCGTCAAAGTCAAGTCCAAGAGAATCGTATGAGGATATCAATGATGATTTAAAGCATAGAAATGATATTTTAAGTCAAGAAGTTATAATTTTAAGGACTCAGGTAAGCCTAATCATATATATCTTATTCATGTGTGTATCTATCCTTCTAGAGAACCTTTTCATGTCATATGTCTGTATTGCACATAAGTAATATTGATCTGTTTAGGACTTTGACGCTTTGAAAGAAATTTATTTTTGATGAAATTGTTGATTAACTTCTTAAAGCTTGCATATCTCATTACATTTGATTTGTTATAAAATTCTTTTGGATAGACAAATTTGCTTAAAATAAAAGCAAAGTAATGACTGAGTGTGGAGGATAAGGGGTCCACCTTACAACAGCAAAGCCTTATTCTACATGAAGTTGATTACATGAATCACATGGCATTATTCTTCTTGGTTAAAGACAAAATATAAAATGCAAATATAATAAAAGAATTTCTAAGATGAGAACGTTCTGCATATACTGTACCATTTTAACTTTCTAATGTTAAAGAATCCGTATATAGCACCATTTGGATCAACTGTTTACAGTGCATTTTCATTACTAGTTTGTATTCACTGCTCAGGTCTGTGTATTCACATTCACATGATATTGAAACAAACAATTATATGTTTATCTGTTTTTATCTTGAATTAAAATAATTACATGATACTTGAATTTAAAATAATTATACTTTTTAACTTTCTGATATTATTTGTTTATGGTTTCTAAATGTTGAAAATGCTTGAAGTATACTCAGCCTGGAACTGATAAAATATACTGGTTAGGTTGAAGATCTTACTCGAAAATCGAAAAGTTTAGAGGCTGAACTTGAGAGAACATCAAAGCAATTGAAGGAAGTGACTGCTGTAGCTGCAGACGAAGCTGGAAAGTGTAAATCAGCAAAAGAGGTCATAAAATCATTGACTGCACAGGTTGGGTATTCTATCCGTTGGGTTGTCTATTCTCCTCTTCTACATTGCTAAGCACGGTTGAAGTTTGTTAGGTCTTTTTACGTATTATGTAAACTTTTCTTGCAAGGGCAGATAAATAACTAAAGCTTTAGAGGGGGATCTTAAGAAGAAGAAGAAGGAATAAACAAATATAGGCCTTTTAATGAAATAACAAACTTTAGTGGAGCATATAAATAATATACACCTAGCTTGTAACAAATATAGTCAATCGTAGGACCCCTCAAAGATTCGGTGAAGATATTGGCTAGCTTATCTTTAGTGTTGACCAATATTGTTGTAGTTTCTCCAAATTCAATTTTCTCCTTCATGAAATGGCAATCTACCTTGATATGTTTTGTCTTCTCATGAAAAACTAGATCAGATACAACATGCAGAGCTGCCTGGTTATCACAAATCATTATCATTTGTGTAGAATCTTTGAATTTAAGCTCTTTTAGGAGTTGCTTCAGCATTATGAATTCGCAAGTCACTTAGCTCATCGCTCAGTATTCTGCTTCAACATTTGCAATAACATTGGATTTTGCTACAACATTTTGTTTCTTGTTTTTTCAGGATATTAGATTTCCTCCAATTAGTAGCACATAGTACCTCAAGGTGGATTGTCTATCATTGGGTGAGCAAGTCTAGTCCACATTGGATTGATCAACAATTCGCATGCTCTGTCTTCATAAAGGAGACCTTTGCTTGGAACATTTTAAATGTACTTCAGTATACAAATTACAACATTCTAATGGTCTTGGCTAGGTGAATTCAGGAGTTGCCTTACTACATTGGTTGGAAATGCAATATTTTGATGAGTAACTATTAAGGTAGTTCAGCATTCCAACTAACCTTTATATCACCAGGATTTGATGAAGGTTCTTCTTGATTGGCTAGCAATTTGATACTATTGTCCACTAGGATGTCAATTGGTTTGACATTTAGAAGGCCAATTTCTTTCAAGATGTCCATAGCATATCTCTTTTGGGAGATAACCAAACCATCCTTGGATTTAGCAACCTCAATACCTAGGAATTAGTGAAGTCTACCAAGGTGATTAGTCTGGAATTGGTAGGAGAAGTGTTGTTTTAGGTGAATAATGCCAGGTTGATTAGTGTTTGTGAGGACAATATCATCCACTTATACAATGAAGTAGGTGCATCCCATAGGTGAGTGGCAATAGAACATTGCGAATCATATAAAACTACTTCACAATCGTATCAAAAGGGTAAAACCAGGCACATTATGACTATTTAAGCTCATTAAAGGATTTGCAAAGTTAGCTTACCAATGTAGAGGACTCCCCCTGAGCAACAAATATAAATGGTTACTCCATATATCTCTTCTTCATGATTTCCCTTGTGGCATTTTTTAATGTGAAATTGTAACAATGGCCTATGGTGAATAGTAGCCGCGGAATAGGTGTCTAGGTGATGCCCTTTTGGACATATGGGAGAAAGTGTTGGTGTAGTGTTGCCTAAATACCGGTATGTAACCTTTGGCAACTAGGTGGGCCTTGCTATGGTCATTGTTTTTGTCAAGACCTACTTTTAGAGCGTAATAAAGCCATTGGCATCCAAATATGGACTTGTGAGTTAAAGTTTGACCAGTTTTCATTTACCATTGCTTCGTGTACACATTTCATCAATAATTGCTTGTTGAACCACCACTTTGGATGAGATAAGACATCACCTAGAGAGTTAGGAATATACGCAATATAGACATAATAGAGACATGTATAGTGCAAAGGGAAAGACAATGATAACATAGTGTAACATAGTGAGGATATTGATTATGACTAGACTAAATATCTTTTCAGAAAAGGGATGAGCTAGTCAAGGTCATGAGGCATACAATTGACGAGATAACATGATGTAAGAACAAAGTTGAGATAAATAAAATCGGCTATATTTTAGAGAGCTTATCACTCCTTTTATCATATGTTCTGATATTTATATTGATAGAATTCTAATACAATGATTACAGGGAAGTGCAAAGATCAAACTAGAGTCCTAGCTCATAGGTACACCATATAGTAGTTTTCTAATACAACTAATTCCTACCTCTATTTAATACCTATTCTAACACTCCCCCTTGTATGTACCAAACTTGGAACAAATAAATTCAATATGAGGGTCCCTTAAGGATTTTGTTAACACATATGCAAGTTGATCATTGGATCAACACATTCAGTACAAATTTCCTTAGACAACAACTTCTCCCGAACAAAGTGACAATCAATTTTTATGTGTTTAGTCCTCTCATGGAGCACTGGATTGGAAGCAATATGGTGGAGAGCATCTTGGCTATCACAATACATCTTCATTTGTTGAATCTCACAGAAGTTAAGTTTTTGAAGTATTTGTTTCACCCATAGAATTTCACAAGAGTTGCCATTGCCCTATATCCAGTTTCAACAATTGATCGACAACTACATTTTATTTCTTTCTTTTCCAAGAAATAATATTTCCACTAAGGAAAACACAATATCTTGTAGTAGAGCATCTGTCAGTAGGTGATCTTGCCTAGTCAACATCACAATTATCTTCATATAGCAAACCTTGTCCTCGAGCCTTTTGAAGGTATCTTAGAATATGGATAACAACATTCCAGTGGTCAATACATGGAGCCTGCATGAACTGACTTACAACACCAACTGCAAAAGACAAATCATGTCTAGTAATAGTAAGACAAATAAGTTTTCCTAGCAGTCTTTTATATCTTTTCGGATCATAGAAAGATTCACCTTGTTTTTTCATTTATGATTTGGATCCATAGGACTATCCGCTGGTCTATAGTTCATCATACTGGTCTCTTTTAGGATATCTAGAGCATATTTTCTTTGAGAGATTACAACACCTTTTTTTGATTGAGTGACTTTAACACCCAACAAATATTTAAGGCTTTCAAGGTCTTTGGTTTGAAAATGTTTACACAAGTGTTCCTTTAACTGAGATAGTCGAGCAACATCATTCCCTGTAATTACTCTCTCATCAACATACACTAAGTAGACCACATTTTTCAAAGGATGAATGATAGTAAAAAACTGAATGATCTGCTTCACTCGTTTTTGCCCAAAGGTTTAAACAATGTAGCTAAATTTTCCAAACCAAAAACATGTTAATTGCTTGAACCATTGAGGGAGTGGTGCAACTTGCAAACTAAGTCAAACTCCCCCTTAGCAACAAACCCAGGAGATTGCTTCATGTATCCTCTTCTAGATCTTTGTGGAGACAAACATTTTTAATATCTAGTTGATGAAGTGGCCAATGATGAATAGTAGTCATTTTGGTCATTGGGGAAAAAGTATCACTATAATCAAGGTCATAGATTTGAGTGTATCCTTTGGCAACTAAGCATAGTTTGACATGATCAACTTCACCATTGGGACCAACTTTAATGGCATAAACCCATCAACATCCAACTGTCTTCTTCCTAGGTGGAAGAAGAGACAACTCCCTTGTGCTATTATGGTCAAGAGCCTACATTTTTGCATTCATGGCTTGTCGCCATCCAGGATGATCAAGTGCTTCCTTCACATTTTTGGGAGTAGTAATAGAAGGCACAAATGATATTAAAAATACAATAAGAAGTAGACAACCTTGGATAGCTAAGAAAACTATAAATTGGATGTGGATTATAGGTAGAATGAGTACCTTTTTGGAGGGCAATGGGTCATGCTGAATCATCATTAATAGGAGCCATGGTATTGAGTAACAATCGAGAAGAACTTGATGAAGAGGATTCACCTTTAAGCATTGGACTAGTCATTTGGGTTCTGCATTGGTAGGTGATAAAAGGAGGTGATGATGGTTTAGGAGGATTTTGAACAGGTATGGAATTGTTAGGAGCACAAGGAATACTAGAGTCAACTAATGGTATAGGGAGGACCTGTTGGATGGAAGAAAAATCTTCAACAGACGAAGAGAAGAAAGGAGTCCATTCAAAGGTGACACTAGCAGACATGTAATACTTCTTGGTTTTAGGAGAGTAGCAACGATACCCTTTTTTTAGTCGAGAGTAGCCCAAGAAGACACACTTAACAACATGGGCAGAGAGTTTCTCCAACCCTAGAGATAAATTATGAACAAAACATACACAATCATCAAACACGCAGGAGGAAACATGAATAGAGAGGATCACTTGGAAAAAGAATGGAATAAGGAACCTGATTGCTTAGAGAAGAGAATGACATTATGTTATTAACAAAACAAGTAATCAAGATAGCATCGCCCCAATGATGGACCTGTATATTGACACCAAAAATTAAGGTACGAGTAGTCTCAACCAAGTGTCTATTTTCCTCTCTACAGTACCATTTTGTTGAGTGTGTGAGGACAAGTACATTGGTCTAAAATGCCATGTGAATGTAAAATTGTAGAGAAATTAGAGGAGAAATACTCTTTGGCGTTGTCACTCAGTAAAATTTTAATTACTTGGCCAAATTGATATTTGATTTCATTCGAAAAGGATGTAAAAATGGACAAAAGTTTAGACCAATCTTTCATAAGATAATCCGAAGTACATCTGGAATATTTATCAATGAAAGTAACAAAATACCTAAACCCAAAAGATGAGACATGGCTCGGTCCCCAAATATTGGAATGAATGATAGAAAAAACAAAATTGCATCTTGATTCAGACTTTTTAAGAAAAGTAGATCTAACATGTTTTCCTAGCTGACATGTC
>Ga0123342_1007695_pt1 | contig 14081 bp, 7 predicted proteins | sample Turbeawhitnodule_FD_89960 | JGI IMG/M metagenome (GOLD analysis project Ga0123342, IMG submission 89960) | Root nodule microbial communities of legume samples collected from Mexico - Turtle bean Mexico white nodule | ecosystem: Host-associated > Plants > Roots > Nodule | place: Mexico: Nepantla...
AATTAAAATAAAATTTTAAAATAATGATAATAAATGTAAATAAAATAATTTTAATAAATAATAATATTATTGTTAATTATTTTAATTGAATTTAATATTGAATATTAATAATGTTATTAATAATAAATATAAATATAATTATTTATATAAAAATTAATTTATATGTTAATAAATAATATTAATTATATAAAATATTCAATTAAATTTTTATATATTAAATAAATTTGTAAAAAAAATTCAATCACAATCATCATATTATTTATAATTTTTTTATAAAAAAAATTATGTTCTAAAAATATAAGAGACTTGTATTTTTTATATAAAATTTTAGTTAAATTAAATTTTACAAAATATTTTATATTTTATTATTTAAATATTTTAAAGATAAAGATATATTTGTAAACTTACATTTTACACATTTAAAACAAAAATCTCACACCTATCACATTACTCACAAATATCAATAAACTTTCTTTACACATCTAATCTAACATATTCTAATTTAAACGTCTTTAATTTTCTTCTCAAATGTTCACACTTTCATTCTCTCACACCTTCAATTTTTCACTCTCCAATCTACACAAAGCTCCAAACTACACAAAGCATTAGTAACTATGGAAGGCAATGTTGAAAAAACTTTATTCTATTTTCTTAATAGTTTGTCTAGTAAATTTTCCTCTATAGGTCAATTATCAATAATGCATAACAAATTTATTTAGAAAAAGACTAAAAAACCAAAGAAGATAGTTGAGAGGTTTCCCTATAACTTAAAACCTAATTTTTTTTATTCAAATAAATAAATAAAATAAAATATTTTAACCCTTACATAAAATTAGTGTCAAATAAAAAATCACACAAGACTTAAGAGACTAAGTAATAATCATTTATTCATAAAATTTAGTGACCGAAACATGATGACACAAATTTGTCATCGAAATAGTCGTTATCTAAGTGTTAATCAACAAACAGATTTAGTCAGTGAAAATGGAAGTAACAAAATGTTGGATCATTCTATTGAATACAATAAATATGATTATTTTCCATTTTTCAGCAACTGATTTTCACTAGATGAAATGGTAAATTAAAATTTCAGCCACCGATTTTAATGGATATTTGGCTAACCAGTATGTTTCGGTCGCTGATGGGTTTTCGATTAGCCACCGAGTTTAATGGATTTTTGGCGAACCAGTATGTTTCGGTCGCTGATGGGTTTTCGATTTTCCCCAAAATGAGATATTTTCACTTTGCCTCTTCCAAATCCTTTAACCTAAATTAGGTCTGAAGAAGTTATACCGCCGGAACCTGTCCCAATTTGAGCCCTGGTCTTTGTGATATAGGAAGCGGCTTTCAATGGGGAAGTGAATATCAGCGTTCATATCTGTTTCCGCGGAGAGGGAGATTTCGAGCTTTAGAAGTTAAAACTCGGTAAGCTTTGATTTCTTGTTGCATTTTCTTTTCAACAAACCAAAAAATCTTTCTGCAACACTGTATTCTTTCATAAATATATCTCTTCTCATAAAATAATGTTTCTCAAGCTCATACTTGTTCTAGACTGCAAATCTGAAACTGGAGTAATCTTTTCTTCAAGCGCATCACTCAAAATTCCCTTAATACTGGATAAATTGGTTTACTGCATTGACTTAACTATATGGATAAATCATCGATTATTTTTCTTGTAGTATTTTCCCCCGTTTAATTTACCTTTAGAAAATTATTTTACACTTCTATTGGTTTATTGTTCTTACTAAGAATTTGATAAAGCTTCTTCTGATTTCACATATATTCAAATCACTTAGGTCGGAGTTCTTTACCGTCTTCCCTACTATTTGTGTTATTTTAATGTTTCTATCTAATATATTACTTTCTAGTTCTGTTTTTTTATTTCTAATTTTCAAGCCTTATTGAAGTAACAAAATTCTGTGAATCAAATGAGAAGAGAAACAAAAATTAAAATCCAACCACTTCATCTTCAATCCTCTCTCTAAATTGAAACTCTGATTATGCTCCAAACCATGTAATTGTGTGATCCATGATTCCTTCCATCTGGTACTTACCTAATGTAACTGTTATATTTGGTGGAATGCTTTTCTACATGATTTAAAAAATATGGAACCTTATTATATGAAATTTCTTGTTGTAAGTTTGCATGGAAATCCCCAAAGCTAGAAAATGGATGTATCAAAGATTGGATGCTAATAAACATTTGACAGAAGAATTTAGAGAAGGAGTGTATGAATTTTTACAATATGTTATTGGTCAAGAAAAGTTTCAAGAACAAGGTGAAGTGTTAAGATGTCCTTGTGTTAAATGTAATTGTAAAGTTTTTAAGTACGTGGATCAAGTTGTGTGGGATCTCTATCAAAAGGGATTCATGCCTAATTATTACTGGTGGACAAATCATGGTGAAGATCAACCTGTTCAATCAACCTTGGACCAACATTGGAGTTCTATAGAATTTCAAAACAAAAGTGTCATTGCCAAGGCAAATCGAGTTATTGATAAGGGAGAATCAGTCTACTGTGTAGGTTCCATATCTACTGCATCTCACTGTGAGAAAATGGTAATATTTTTATGTTTTTATATATTTAATTTAAATACAATATATTAGACTTAGATATTCTATTATATATTTCCATTAAATTTATGTAGAGTAAGGAGTTTGAACGACAACCAACTACTTGGAAAGTTGTAGAGAGAACAAAGAAATTAAGAACTGAACAATGGGTTAATGATAAGACTTCTGAGCTTGCGGTATGTTTAAACTTGAAGTTATACTTTACTATTTATCATATGTTTTCTTTACAATAGTTAATTTGACTTCATTTTTAGGAGAAATATAAGAAATGTCAAGAAGTTGAACAACATCTAATGCTTGAAGGATCATCTTCGCAAAACTCTCCTGTTACTTCCATTGATGACAACGAAACATACTTTAATGTTGTTGAATGTGGAAATAAAAAAAGAAATGTATATGACCTTAATGTATTGAGCAAAAGGTGTAATACTTCCACAAGTGTTCACTCTACTCCAAGTCAAGCTACAATAGTTCATCAAATAGAAGAAATGCGTGAGGCTATTCAAAAGTTAAATGACAAACTTATGGAAAAGAATGCTAAGGAGCGGATACTGGAAGAAAAGATGGAGCAATTAATGAAAGATCAACAAAAACATAGTGAACGCATTCGCCAACAAGGTGAAAACATCCGCCAACAAGGTGAGAAGATGAAACTCATCTTACAATAGATTCAAATGAATATTTTGATGACAGGTCTTTCAGATCCTACTGTGCTAGTGGACAACATAAAAGATACAACATTACAGATGATAGGACATAAGAAGATAAGTTCAATGTTGTATTTTGTAATAGATTTGAGTGTTTTCATTTATTTACAATACTTTGACTTACGTAATATAGTTTACATTTACTTTTTATACTACTTTTCCATAGAACTGATGTAATATATCCCTTATTACACTAGTTATTACATCGGTTCCATTGATTCTTGTCTGTAATCAATGTAATATGTCCCTTATTTCATTGGTTATAATACTAATGTAAAATGTAATGGACTTTCTACACTGTTGGCATCTATATTGGTGATGAAATCAATGTAATAAATTTTCTAAAATAAGTGTAAACTGTATTGTTTGCACTAGTGATTAATGATATATGGACTGGATCCAGATCTTAAGATGATATTTTTGTTGATATGCCTTCATTGGAGAGTGTTCATGAATCAGAAGATTTGCTACAAGAAAATGACCCTTTGCCTATTGCTGACAAATGAGTTCCTTCTAAAATTGACTCTAATGTTGACATTACAAAATTGTTTTGAATCACTTTCAAGTTTGGAAAATGTAGTGGCAGTGATCAATTACACTAGTTGTTGCTACTAGTCCCAAAACATAGGTGTCTTTTGATTTTGTTGTTCTTGTTGTGTCTGATGCAAATGTTGTTCCTCTTCTATTGTGTTTGATGTAGATGTTGCTCTGAAGCTTAATGTTGTCCCCTCTTCAGTTGTTGTTTTGTTCTTGAAAGAATGTAAATTTGTTGCTAAGTATTTGAAGGGTGAGGGTGATACGAGACTATTTCTTAGTGAGAATGAATATGATGTTGTTCAAACTACTAGGAGGCTTGGACGTCCTAGGAAAAGTTATAAGATGTCTGCTAAGAAGAAATGAGAGTCCTTTCTTTCTTTGGGGTTCTTTCTTAAAGGATGAGAATAAATGCCTTGAATTTTTTATTGGGGTTAATTAACTAAGTATTGTTTTTCTTAGGTTGTTTTTTATGGGTTTTTGCTTAGTCTCCTATATTTGTTTGTATTTCCTTTCCTTTTTATTTTTTTAATAATACTATTTTGCATGTGACGACAGATGATTGTTGAAATCTAAGGTGTTATCCTAGTAGAGATGTCAAGTTTCATATTGATATCTAATGTGATAGCTTTTTTTTAAGAAAAAAAATGACTATATATCTGTTTTGTTTTGCTTATTAACCACTAATCAAGTATATTTCACATTATATTGCATGATTTGTTTAAAGTTTGTCATCTAACTTCCTTTTTCTCAAATAATTTCAAAGTTTGTCATCTCACAACCCAATTCCTCCATCACTTAATATCACTTATTCATTATTATAAATGACTAATCAATTTTATCATCTCTTAATCCACAAACATTCAAACTAATACTTGATTTAACAAGTATTTAGGCTCAACATTGGATAATCATATTAAATATTAATCCCTCTATCATTACACACTCATATCGCCTCAAATGACATTGTCTCACATTAACCAATTATAAAAGTTTTTATTTTCTATCTTTTCTTTTTCTCTCAAATTATGTCATGTGCTTTAAAAGATGCACAAACATAGCATAGAGAATAGGCCGTAAAATCCACTAATTATATATGTTCTACTTAATTTCAATTGAACACTTCATCATCATAGTTCACTAATCAACTTGTTCACGTTCTCATCATATTCTTACTCAATTCTAATCAAACAATCATACTTACATTCATAAATAGTACAATAATTCATTATCATTAAGTAATACCACTTCATATAGTTTTTACTCAAAAATCAAAAGTTTATAACCAATTCATCGAAAATCATCCCATGAAATTTCAATGACTAATGACTCCTAATACAATTTAATATTAATAAAAATAATAATTCTATCATCTTATGATTAATTAAAAATAAATAATTCAAGATATTCATATGCCAATTCGCTCGCACAACTGCAAATCGTTTATGAAAATTTCCAAATGATAAAATGTCCATCTTTAATGAAAAAATATTAAACAAATCAATTATTCATAAATAATTTAAGACAATTCAACAACGTTGATACCGTAAATATGTCTATGTCAATATATTAAAAATAACATGTGATTTTCTAAATGTCATAAGAAGTCTATAAAAAATGGTTTTTTTCATTCTAAATTTTAATTAATCCTACCCTATTAAATTTCAAGAAAAAAATACTAATAAAATTCAATCATACACCATAATTACATACCATTTAGAAAGATTAATACTTTAATTTGGAATCTTGTCATGAAATATTAAAAATCATAATTAATTTTAAAAAGACATTTTCTCACTATTTTTTGTTTTCCTCTTGCTCTTGAAACAATGTTTTTAAAACAATGTACTTGTACCGGTATGGGCGAGGTCGACCCTTGGCCTCCTTGTCCGAGACCTGGTCAACCTGACCGAAATCAAAAGAAAGTCGGCCGAGACCTGAGAGGCTTGACCGAGATGACGAGGCCAACCACCTACATGGTCGAAACCTTAGAAAGCCTAGTCAAGATGGCCAAGACCATGAGAACTTGGCCGAGGGCCGACACACATCAGGTTAGCTTGGCCGAGGGTCGACCCCTGACACCGTTAACGCTCAAACCAAGATCAGTAAAACTAATCCATCATTAAGAATTAGGTAATGCAACCCTAAGCGGTATCCACCTCGATAAACGGGTCCAACAATGTAGGCCCATTAGAATAATATAAATAGCACGTATCCCAAGGAGTAAGGTATGTCATTTATTACTGTTCACCTACCTGAGAGCTGACCACCCGCTTTACTGACTTGAGCGTCGGAGTATCTTTGCAGGTACCCCCACCATCCGGTGTTCACCCGAGACCGAGTGACGAAGGAGGAGCAGGAGGACGAGAAGAGTCCCAGCTCATCACCCAGTCACCTGACCGACCAAAGGAAGGAGAAGAAGACTTCAATAGTTCTCTAGGTCCCATCTCCCTAGCAAGAACAATACTTTTTTTTCGCAAAAAATAATAATGCAACTCCAACAAACACCTAGAAGTTAAGATAATTTTTTTTATTATGGATTAAAATCTAATATAGATTTAATATTGGATCTAAACCTAGTGTAGACTCGATCTTGCCAAACTCAACCTAATTGTTGGGCACACACTCACGAGGAGTTGATATGATGCAATTTGAATCTAATGTTTATAAAGATATTTATTACTTCATCTACTACTAAGTTGCAGTATTCAAGATCATTTATACTTCGTTATGATCTTAGGTATCATTCATTACTTATCATGGTACTTTTGGTGTATTTAATTTATACCTTTTGTCTTATTTTATTAAAAAATATTTTTTATACTTAATAGACTTTTTCAATATTTTATTATGATAGAAAGATGGAAAGTAAAAAATAAAAATAAAAGAAGTTATATAAATAGAAATGAATGAAAAAGTTAAATACATTTATTTATTATTTTCTAATTATTAGTTTATTATAATAAAGTATATAAATATTAATAATATAATTGATTATATTTTAGTACCATGATTGATTATATATAATTTTTTCATTCAAATTTCTAAGTGTTTGTGCGACAAGTATAACATATACGTATTTTTTTATAGTTTTTAATATTCTTAGGCCTTGTTGTTTTTACTCTTGTACTTTCTATAGTTGAAAGTAAATATACTCTAAAAGTAAGTAGTTTATTAAACATTTTTCATTCACCTAAAACTATTATTTTAATTTCAATGTCATTTATATATTTTTGTTATCTTTCTTAATTATATAAGTATTCATATTAGGTAAAAGGTGTTTTCTCTTTATGCCTTTTATAAGAATGACTTTAAGAATTTTTAAAAATGATTTTTTTTTTCATTAAGATTTATGTAAAGTAGAGAATTTTTATTTCAGTATAATTATCAAAGGCAGTCTCTCTATTTTTTTTTCCCAGAAAATAGTATTTTTATTTTTCACTTTTGAGAAGATATTATAATATATTATTGTATGAAGAAGCTTGCGCCGTGCATATATGTTACTGTAGGAAGAAGCTTGTTTGCTCTTCCCACCTACCTTACCCGAATCAAAAGTAGAATAAACATTTTTAGATTTTGTTTTTAATTTTTTTTTCAGAATATAATTTTTTATATTCTGAAATTATTATTTTTTAATTCATTTTTTATTTCATAATTCTATTAAAAAAAATTATTTTCAAAACATAAAAATCTATTCTAGATTTATTTTTCTGGGAAGTAAGGTGCAGGAAGAATTTGCCTACATTAAATATAGTTTTCATCTTAAAAATAAAATCAATCGACGTAGTTGAAATCCACATAGTTAAAAAAAAATCATTTCATGTACATGCATAAAAATTAGAATGTCGTTTCTGAGAAAATAAGGTAAAAAAAATGCAGGAAACATCATTGATCATATATATAAAGAATCTGAGAGTTTTTAAGATAGAACAAAATGAAACTCTTAAACCGTCACCAGAAATTGCTACAATCACCAAGATCTACTACACGGTTACTTTAGACGATCAGTAGAAACTTGTAGACGGTCTCCACAAACCACTAAACTATGTTTACGAATGACTAAACACCACTAAACAATTGTAGATCACTAAACGTTCTCCATAGATTACTAGACGGTCTTCACAAACACATTACTCTCACAACATCAACACATTGAAAGCACCTCTGTTTTTGCGCCTTCTGGTTTGTTCACACATTATATTTTTTACCGTTTTTCAATAGAACCACTCTATTTTTACCAAAACTTTTCACTTAGAGATCAGAAAAGATGGAGTTTTTTTGTACTTTGAAGTTTAAATTTTTCATCCTGCTAGTTTATTTTTTTATAAAAAAATGGATGTTTAAAAAGTTCGACAATATGTGGAAATTTGTGTTTTACAACCAATTTGTTGGGAACCAGTTGAAATGTACAGGTGCAGTATAATCTACTCAAAAGAAAAAAAAATATTTGGCTAACTAGAAAATTCACCTGAAATAATTGTTTTGTTTAGTTTGGATTAAGAGGAAATAAAGAAAAAATAATGAAAAACGGAATTATTTGAATTAAAAAAATTAAAGGAAAATAAGTGAAAATTTAGAAATTATTTTATTAATACAATAAAAAAATTAATCCATATATTTATAAAATAATTAAATTATCTTGTGTTAAAAACGAAATTGGATTGAATATTTAAAAATGTTTTAACATCTACTATTTGTGTTGGGTCAAATTGTTTCTCTTTATTATTTAGAAATATTCATTTATTAAATAATCGTCAATTATTTTATATGTATATATAATAATATAGAAAATAATTTAAAAGAATGTAATTTAAATTTGAAATAAAATTACAACTAACTAAAATGAAAAAAAAAAAAATCATCATGAAATGTCAGTAGAAGTAAAAATTATAGCATAGAAGAAAACATTAGAATGTCAGTGGAAGTAAAAGTTATAGCACAGAAGAAGAAATTAAAATAAGTTGTTTTCTTAGTACAGAATCTAAGTTAATTAATTTTATATTTAATTCGTTATGATATAATTGTATTACATGAAATATTAAATTTAAATTGATGTAACTACTGGTTAATTAACTATATAAAAGTAATTTAACATAAATAGAAAATAGTTTATGCACATTATAATTTAACATGTGAAGAGCAAGAAAGAAATGCAATAATGGGGAAAATAAATAAATAGAAGCAATACACTCATCTAAGTAATAGAATAACTAATCGAAAAATTCGAGAAAAACTATTTCAAAACATAAAGAAAAATGATCATTAACCTATTCTTTCCAATAACAATAATGAAAGTATTGATCCAACAGCCATAACGATGTCAAAGCAGACTCATTGTGCACCATAGAAAGCCAAAAAGTACAGAATTCGTTTGAAGTTAAATTGTAATTCAAGGCTACTCTTGTCTTTTGACTTTAACTACGGGATGTATATAGTAATTATGGGATTTCGGCAAGTAAAAACCCTAATATTATGTGTTATTTTAGATAAGACTGTTTCTTCCTGCACCTCCATATCTTCTTCTGGCACCTCCATACACAACATGAAAATACATTTTTATCCTTCTTATGCCACCCCATAGAATAACTTCCGGATTATGTAATTCGAAAATGCATTTGAAAAAAGACTTCCAGATTACATAATCCGGAAGTTAAAAAAGACTTCTAGATTTGGTAATCCGGAAAATAATCATGCATCTGAAAAAAGACTTCTGGATTATATAATCCGGAAGCTAATTACAAATTTGAAAAATGACTTCCGGATTATATAATCCAGAATATTACAGAGGGGCATTTTTGGAAATTCGAAAATCTATGGAGGTGAGAGAAGAAGGTATGGAGGTGCAGGAAGAAGCAGCCTTTAGATAAATGAAATTAGCCCAGTGTAATTTGGGTCAAATTCAGCCAAGAATTGAAATGGCTGCTTCTTCCTGCACCTCCATACCTTCTTCTCTCACCTCCAAATTTTCATATTTCCAAAAATGTCCCTCTGTAATATTCTGGATTACATAATTCGGAAGTTATTTTTCAAATTTGTAATTAGCTTCTGGATTATATAATCCGGAAGTCTTTTTTAACTTCCAGATTATGTAATCCGGAAGTCTTTTTTCAAATGCATTTCTGGATTACATAATCCGAAAGTTATTCTATGGGGGTGGCACAAGAAGGATAAAAATGTATTTTCATGTTGTGTATGGAGGTGCCAGAAGAAGATATGGAGGTGCAGGAAGAAACAGTCAATTGAAATAGGCTCAATTTTTGTTTGAAGATTGGATATTGGAAATCAATTGTCAGGTCTCAAATTCTTCATGCACCTCAATAGATTCTTCTCGCACTCCTATATTTTCAAAAAAGCCAAAATTATCCTTCTGAGTTTTACATTTTGGAATACAAATTTTGTGTTTTGAATTTTATATTTCGAAATGAAAAATTTTAATTTTAAATTGTACAATCTCTGAAATACTATTTCAAATATAAATTTTGTTTTTCGAATTCTATAATTGGAATACAAATTTGTATTTCAAATTATACAATTTAAAATATAATGTATTCTACATTGTAGAATTTAAAATACATTATTTTGAATTAATACAAATTTTGCATTTTAGGTTCAAAATTTTAGAATATAATTTTATATTATGAATTATACAATATAGAATACAGAATACATGTATTCTTGATTTAAAATTTTGGAATTCATACTACAATTTTTTTAGACTATGAATGTAATGGGACTGTTATGGTAGTGACGCTGGACATGGGAGGTGCTAGGTTGATGTTGGAGACGGGGCTACTGTAGCAGTGGCATTGGAGGTGGGGAGCTACTATAACGGTGGAAGTTGAGGGTAGAGTGCTCAATAAAAAAAGATGACAAAAAAAAAAGAGTAAAATTGTAATTTAATTATCCTATGAAAGTGAAAAAGAAAGCATAAGTTGCAAGAAGAAATTGACTTGTTGTTGAATAGTTATATATATATATATATATATATATATATATATATATATATTTTAAATCACAACAAGAAGTAAGTTAAGTATTATTTTCTGCATCAACTTCATAAATAATTTTACCATAGTTTTATTTTAAAACTATTCCTTACGTTTATTTATTTAGAACTCATAGAGTAAAATCAAAAGAAGTTCATAATTGAGAAACCTGATTTGATTTGTCTCAATTTCATTGGTTCCAACTAGACTTTGAACTCGAATCAACTTGGCTCAACCTAAGTCTGGGTCAACTTAGCTCGATCACTCAGGCTGACTCAACTCGATCTAGGTTTGGACTTATTTGAATTGACCTGACTCTTGCACCAATTCCCGCTAGTATATAATATGTGTAATAGAATATGTAATAATTGTTAATAATAATCTTAAAGATACACATTAGTAATATTGGTAAACAATCACTACAAGAAAGTCATGAAATAGAAACCAATTTCTAGAAACTAAAATAATTAGTTGCAAAGTAATTAAATTAGAGACCATTTTAGAAACTAAAAAGAAATTTTGTTTCTAAATTAGTTTCTATTATTTTCTATCTAAATTGGTATCTAATTAGCAACCAAGGTTTTAGAGACCAAATTTAGAAACTAAATAATTGGTATCTAAAACCTTAGTTGCTAATTAGATACCAATTTAGAAACTATTTAACAATAATAAAAAATAATATAAACTAATTTAGAAACCAATTTTTTTTTAGTTTCTAAATTGGTCTCTATTTTAGTTTCTATTGTAACTAATTATTTTGGTCTCTAAAATTTGGTTTCTATTTCATGATTTTCTTGTAGTGAATAATTATAAATAATAAAAATTTCAAATAATTATTAAAAATTTATAAATAAAATATTTATCCAAGTTGGTTGGTAACTACGGTTTCCATTATCAAGAACACTCTTCGTAGGTAAATTACCGAAGTGAATAATATAGATTTATCTAAAGATTTTGGTCGTTGTAGTTTATATATGATGGTTTATATACAAAAAGTTACATGTACTTCTATAATTAAATTAGTTATCTTTATTCAAAAGTGAAATCTTTTGCACTTTCTGTAGTCAGAATCTGGTAATATCATCAAAGATACCACGGACTAGATAATTTCGAAACAAGATTATTCTTTTACCTCCGAAACGTGATGTAAAACTCTAATCATAAAATCAAGGTGTATGAATTTAAAGGGTTGCATGTACCCATACAACTAGATGTAGGTGATGAAAGCCAAATCCAAAACATATTTAAAAATGATAACTAATTATAATTACGACATGTTACACCACACACACATGTTTATCTAATTAGTTCATTAGAATCAAAAGTTGTGGGAATAGTAATAACGGTAGAAGGATGAAGAGTAGAATTTAAAAGTAAGCATTGTGTCAACGTGAAGGAGTGGCGTTGGGGTTTGCCATGATTTGTGATGATCTCTTGGAAGATAGTGATACAACAAAGGTCTTCAACTTCTCTTGAATCTTGATGATAACCAAAAATAAAAGTCGATATAGAACAATCATCCCCAACAAGATTGCAAGATCAACCCACTTTGAGTAACTCATGTCAACTTGCCATATATTTCTCAAAACCTCTTCACCAGTGGTGTAAGTGTGTGAGGCTCCTCCATGGTTGGTAGCAAATCTCAGTCCTTCATACTCGTTCTTGAACATTCCTTGGTTGGCAAAGGTATGAAAAGCAATGTAGTGCAAAGGGTATTTCCAAACTGGTTTGGGAATATCGTTTGGCAATTTGAAGAAGCCACTGAGTAAAAGCATGATTCCTTGAATTCCAGCACCAGTTATGATGCCCATTAGATAGTTGGGAACAATGCTTGCAACTATCATCATAAGGCTCTCCACTAACATCAGACTAGAAAATAAAACACAAATGAAATACACTATGTGCTCGCATCCATTCTGAAGACCTGGAAGGAAGTAAGCTATAACTCCAGGAATTAATGTAACCAATACCAAGAACGGGATAGATGATAAGGTGTTCCCAATCACAAATGCACTCACACCATAATGTCCGTTTTCTCTTTCTCGCTGAAATACCTGCAACCAAGTAATAGTAAATTCTTTTTAGACTACTCATACAATTCTTAACCCCAACTAAGATTTTTTACCTTCATGACTTCCACGAAGGAAGGGAATCCACCAATGGTCATGAAAGTGAGGAATCCATTGATGAATGCAATAAGCGAACCTCGATCCTGAAATAATCAAAAGTAGCTGCACGATTAGAGGACGATAGAAAAATTCAAAGTCACTGTGATTTAGTTTTTGTATGTGAGTTATAGCACATTCTGTACCTTAATAGAGTCATAACTTGTGCCCAAATTATAGAAAACAGTTGCTAAACTTATAGCCAATACAACATATATGGCCATGCGTAACCAATAATAGCCGAGATCACGATACATTTTAATGGACGATCTTTGGGTAAGAGCAAAGCACTGATTAAGGAAGCCAGCATGCCTTCTCTTCACATCCAATGAACTTGTAACCTGAAACCAATTATTGTTCGTGTTAACTTAGGTATTTGCAATATGAGCATCTACTAGAGTAGAAGCATTGAGGGTGGTTACCTTCTTAGACAGTAGGGCTAATTCACTTTGAACTTCTTGATTCCTTTCAGAGTTTTTGTATGAGCTCACAAGGATGTCAATTACTTCTTCTGTGGGTAAGTTTCTAGATCCAGATATACCCACTTCAATGTCCTAATGAAATCGAAACACCCATTTTAATTGGATTTTTGTTGACTACACTTGTGTGTATCTTGCACTAAAGAAGAATTGAATCATGGAAACATGGTCATTTTAATTACCTGATCGAAATCCTTGTTTATAGTTTTCAGTAAATGATCAGACGGATTCATGAGAGAAGGACTAGGAAAGCCATATGAAGCAAAGAACTACATTGAAATAAAAGCATGATGAGAAAGAAAGAAAGAGAACAGTAATTTGAGAATAATGGAGTATAAAAAAAGGTAGTTTTTTTTATTACCTCAGTTGCAGCAGAAGCAGGTCCAAAGTAAACTGTTTTACCCGAAGACAAAAGACAAAGGTTATTGAAGAGTTGAAAAACTTCACTACTGGGTTGATGGATTGAAGCAATAACAGTCCTCTTAATGTGGTCATTTTGAGCAAGGGAAGCGATTCTTTTCATGACATAATAGGAAGCTGCACTATCAAGTCCACTAGTTGGTTCATCAAGAAAGAGAAGTTTAGGGCGTGTTAGGATCTCAATGCAGATGCTAACTCTCCTTTTCTGACCCCCA